>OMLO01003537.1_pt1 | contig 12886 bp, 12 predicted proteins | sample 1674811 | NCBI WGS metagenome assembly OMLO01 (sample SAMN06265003, study PRJEB25207) | coral metagenome | isolation source: Coral host | place: Mexico:La Bocana,Puerto Morelos, Mexico | collected 2008-11-13
TTAGAGGCAAGGCCATGGCCGAGGACATTGAGTGGGATAATCAGTCTTCAGATGGTGACGCTGAAGCAGAACCATCACCGAAGTCTCAAAGAACTGAACCATCGCGAGGCAGAGGTGATGCTTCCACATCTTCGAAAGGTTCAGGTCGACACAAGCCAGACACTTCTAGAAAGGGTCAGAAGTTATGCAAAGCTTGTCAAAAGTGGCTGCCCGTGACTGAATTTGCCCTCAACCAAGTCGTCTGTTCCGCTGACAAGTCCATACTTGATGTGGTAGCAAAGAAGGCGAAGCTGGCTGATCCGAAGCAACTCAAGAGCCTTGTTACCAACTACAAGAGTGCCATGCAGGAGGCAGAGAGGACAGGAGTCAAACGAAATTTTTGGAATTTGGCCACTTACATGGAAGAAGTCAAGGCAAGTAGTGAAGATGTCGGCACTGAAAGAGGAAAGATGATGTGGAAAGATCAAGCCATAGAGTTTTGGCAAAGCACTGCAGGTGGGTCTTTGCAGAAATATGAAGCCGAAGGAAAATGGAATCATGAAGCAGCAAATGCCAAAGAACTTGGAACTGCTCAGGACCAGAAAGGGCCGAAGCAAGCTCCTTTGCGGCTTTGGGTGCATACCGAGGACATCATCGACAAGGTGAGGCGCTACAGCAGATCAAAGATCCTTGTCACATGTTGATGGGGGAAAAGCGAATAGACCTTTGTTTTTTTGGATTCATGTCATACCAATCTGATTCAACCCAAGATTTTACATCGCCAACCACCACCACAGATTCCAGACATTTTAGCCCCATAGGCTTGCAGAAAATAAGGGGTCCAAAATTTGGACCCCTTATCTTAGGGCCAAAACGTTTTCTTTTTGTCCAAAGTTCAAGCTTTTTTGTGGGTCCCGGGTCTTTGACATTTGCGGACCCACAAAAATTTGAAAAAGCCGACTGATTCAGAAGCTTTTGAAATGAGCAAATGCATGTCCCAGTCTTTCTTCCTTTGACTTTCCATTGCTTTGTCTCCACCTTTCCCACTGAAAAGTGAGGTCAGTGGCGATGCAAGGGCAGACTCAGAAGAAAGCAACTGAGGAACAGGTGAAGAAAATGGCAAAAGGCTTGATGTTGAACCATGACAAAATGCAGGGGGCTCTGACTTCTACCGAAGTCTCGCAGACTTTGAGAACGACGGATGACATGGATGGTATCAGTGCTGCCCTTGGTGATGTTTCAATGCTTGTCCCCGAAGATGGAGAGGAGAAGCAGGCTGAAGCTGAAACACCTGAGAAGGAGGACGATGGAGAAGATGCAGAGGAGAAGAAGCCGAAAAGAGAGAAGTGGTTTGATAAAGACAAACAAGTCTTGAAAGCCCACAGAGCTTTGGAGGCTGCTTTGGGTAAAGTACGAAGCTCGGCTGACCAAGCCAAGGAGCAGCTTGCATCCGCTTTGCAGAAAGTGGACAGTCTCAATGAGGCCCAGAAGAAACAAGTGCGTGGAGAGGTATTGATTGGTCAATCGCGATTGGAGTGCTTGGAGAAGGTTTATGGGACGAATCTTGATCTTTCTGTCTTCATTTCTGAGTTGAAGAAGGCTGCCTCCACCCAAGGTGTCGGTGGGCAAAGTGTATCTTCAACTGCAGATCCAATGAAGGCCTTTTTGTCGGCCCCTCCTTGCAAGAGCTTCGCTGATTTGGTGTCTTTTGATACTTGCGAGGCTGAAGGGAAAGCGGTCATGGAAGCTACCAGCACCGACGAGATTGAACAGGTCAAAACCCATTTGTCATCTCTTCGGGCTCCCATCACAGAATTGGTGGCTGCCTGCAAGTCAGCAACTTCCGACATCAACAAAGGCTTGAAGGCTTTGGAGTCGCAGGCCAAGAGGAAAGCACAGCCTGGCAAGAAAAGTGTTGTCAGTCCCAACCAGGGAGACATCTTCTCTTTGACCGGTCACTGCCTCAAGCCAAGCATAGTCGCAGAAGGTTCAAACTTTTTGGATGGCCCTCGGAGTGTGGATATCAACCTTCCATTTTTGATTCAGTGCGATGCAGACAAGCATCAAGCGTTTGAGCAAACGGAGTCAGTCAAGAAGTTCATGATTGGGGACTTTTGGACGGTCTTTCATTCTCAGAGCTCAGCGCAGAAGTGCGACCGGGCCCACCGGCGGTTTCCTGCAGGTTCTGAAATTCGCTCATCGGTCATTTCACGCTTGAAAGAGGTCATCTGCACTAGCTGCCCCTCTGCAGAAGATGTTGGGGGGTCTGAGGATGTTGCAGCTGCTTTGGACGCATTTGCTGTCGTTGTGGCGAAGAACACTTTGACTTGCAGCCCAGAGAGAAGCCATGTAGGTTCCGAGATTGATTTGTTTTTTGCTTTTGGAAATGCCATTTTGCTTTTCGACAAACAGGGTCTCCATGTATCTTGAAAAGAACACCTTCCTGATGTGACAACATTTACAGCGGATTTTTCGTGTGCATCCCACGGAGTCCCAACCGAACCTAGTCACATATCCCATCCCGTGTTGCAGTGGTCTGGTAGGTTTTCAAAGCCAGTCAAAGCCTAAATCTTGTTTCAACAATTTTCTTCTTGTAACCTGAATGTGAGTTTTCCATCTAGCTACAACAACATAATGAACAAGTCATAGAGTTGCCTTGCTTGGTGCAGGCTCTTTGAGGCTTGCTCTCAGTGGCTCACGGGATGTCATCTTGGTGCGAGAGAAGTTACTCGCTGATGTGGGTTGCACATCCCTCAAGTTGGCGAAGACGACTTTGTTAGGTATGGATGAGAATTTGGTGCGACGGTTGGGTTCTGTTTACGCATGCACCGTCAACAAGGCTGGCAGTCAGCGGCAATTTTGATCCAACCCTTTGTCCATTTCAAAGCTTCGGAGCCAAAGTTGACTTTCGATGATGAAAGATGAAATCGGTTTTGAACCTTAGCGTGTTTTCATTTCCGGTCAGTTCTTGTGCTACAAGTACAAGTTTTTTTGTCAAACGGGTCTCAATGTGTTGCGCAGGGCATGGCGATGTATACTCCCCCTGGCTGGTTGTTTGTGGAGAAAGTGGGCCCAGACATGGATTGGGTTGGCTTTCGTAGCGGTGTGGTGCCCTGCAGCTTGCAAATCAAGAGCGACATGGAATGGTTGCTTCGGAGTTGGGCGCCAGCTGATCCAGTCCTACTGCAGCTTGCGAAGTTGCATGCTGGGGCTGTGGCTCAGCAACCTTTGAGGGGTGGATTGTCTACGGAGTCCAGTCCAGCAAATTTGGAAGAGCAAAAGCAGAAAGAGGAGAAGGAGGAAGAGGAAAGGAAGACAGCAGAGAAGAAATCCAAAGATGAGGAAGAAAGAAGGAAGGAGGAGGCTGACCAAGCAGAGAAAGAGAAAAAAGCCAAAGAAGATGAAGACCGGAGGATTGAAGAGGCAAAGAACGAAGAGGCCAAGAAGAAGGCCAAAGAGGAGAAGGAGGAAGAGGACAGGAAGAAGGCTTTGAAAGCGGCTGGTTTCTCAATGCGCAGTGTGGTTCAGGGACATTGTGCTGGATCCTTGAAAAAACACGTGGCTGCCTTGCCTGTCAGCATGACTTCACAGCTCAGAGCAACTCATGATGTTTTCAATTTTCAACCAATTTTCAACCTGACGTGTAAGTTCCAATGCTTGTTGAGTCCACGTTTGAAAGAGGAAGGCCGGTAGTTTGAAACACGTTGTGGCTTTTTTGTTACGAAGTTTTTGGCTAGGATTGATGTGTAGCTTGATCGCCCATGCTATTTGGCCTCATCGGCCATGCAGAAAAATTTACTGAAGCGTAGATGCTTCAGTGGTGACTTGCTAGATGAATGTAGTGATGACGTTCCACCGGCTTCGAGGAAGAAGGTGGCCAAGCCAGAAAAGATCGAATTGCCTGAAGGGGCAAAAACCTATGAGGACATTTTTGCTTGGCCGGATGATTTGGTGCCACGACTTCTTCGCTTGTGGCGGCTCCGCCACATCAGCACAGAGCCGAAGAAGATACAAATCAACCTCACTACCAGTTACTCTGGGGCTGGGTTTGCAGAGGCTGCTGCCCTTTTGGTAGCAAAGGCCTTTCAGAGGCACACTTTGTTTGAAGTCGAGGTGAAGCTGCATTCCCAGACTGAAATAAAGAAGGATCTGCATCAATTCCTGGTTGCAGAACATGTTTTTTCAGATCTGATGGCCCGAGCCAGTGAGGGAGTGACGGCCAGTTTGGAAACCATGCAGAAGGACAAGATCATTCAAGCTAAGAAGATACGAAAAGGAGACAAAGACGAGTTGCGACGCTTGGGGGACGAGTTCTTTCGAGAAGCCATGGAATATTTGAGCAATGTTCCACCGGAGGCTTGGCATGATACAGCGTACTGCGTCCATCATTGTGGGCAATGCAAGTGGATGCCTGACAGGTCTGGAGCAAATAATTGTCTTTCCTTGTGGGTGGAGATTGCAGGAAACACATGCACTCCTTGGAGCGCCCGTGGCAGTCAATGGGGGTGGTTGGACCCTAACAGTCTTCCTTCACTGATCTGGGTGTGGTCACTCAAGCGAGCTGGTGGTGGCCCTGACCTTGTGGTGAATGAGTGCACCGTGCTTTGGCCTGGTGAGCGCTTTTTCCAGTCGGTTTTCCCGGATGCTTTGGTCGAGAGCTGCAAGTTTTCCCCCACCGACCTAGGTTCTCTGTCGACTTTAGTAGACTTTTGCTTTCGTATGGTTCTGAGTGATGCATGCGCATTTTTAAGGTTTTGAATTTTTAGTGGTAGATGCACCGGAGTTTTTCTGTGTCATTTGATTTTGAATGGTTTGAATCACGTCAGCTCAGGCATTCCAGTGAACCGACCCCGCAAGTACACGGTGCTGACAATCAACGAGAAGATGAAGAAGTCTGGCTATGAGTTTGGAGAGGATTTGCTGCGCAAGGTTGCTTACCGCAAGCTTGTTGCCAACGGCTCCATTTTCCTGAGGGCTCCTGAGGACAAAGTGAAGGAATTTCATGATGTCTTGGCAAGGAAGCGGAGCATTCAGCCGAGGTTGAATGGCAAGGGTTACAAGTGCACAGCGATCATGGACACTGGAGACAGGCTCCGTTTGGATCGTTACCGTGAGCAACTCATTCGTGAAATGCCCAGACCAGAGATTTTGATTGGGATGTGACAGCTGATGCAACGCAACAGCCTCCTTTCTCCAAGGCGCAGAGGGCTGTGCCCACCGTGATTAAGAACAGCAACATGTACAACTTCAAGGCTGAACGTTTCTTTCTCCCTCCAGAGCTTTTGGCGACGCAGGGAGTTCCAATAGAAGAGGATGACCCAAATTTCAAGTTGGAAATCCCTCTCCCTTTACTGGAGCTGTCCAAGTCCAGCGGTGCAATCCTCAAGTCAGTCACTGGCAATGGCATGAATATCGCACAAGTTGGCACTGCCCTGGGAGCGGCCCTGCTCAACGCACTCTGAGGATTTGAGCGATGTTGGAAAACCCAACCTGAACGTTTTCGAAGATCTTGTCAACCGAGGTGTGAAAAAAGTTCTCAGATTTGTTCGTGTGAATTTCCTGCAACTGGTGTGAAGTGAAAGATTTTTCAGTTTTTGTCATGTTGTTCTCATGCGTTTCCGGACATGTTTTGCCAGAGTGCTCTTTGCATTTCATTTTTGCATGATGCATAGTAGGGCGTAATTTGATGTGTGGGTTCCCGTTTATTAGGTGAAGGGAATGCGTATAGCGATGCGAACCTGACACGCTTAGATTGAACGTCACGGCAAATGTAGCGCCAAGCCAGCTATAGATTCACATGTTCCATGTGGATTCGAAGCGCCAGCTTGAAAGATTCAAACCAAGAAGTTCTCAACAATACTGCAATGGCAATGCCCCCCTAGAAATGGGCAGCTACGTCTGGCAGGTCAGGCCAGATATCGCAACGATCGCGTAAGCAGGGGTGGGCCCTTGGCGGCAGGGGTGGAGCATGGTGGAGCTCTCACCCCCGCTACAAAAGTTCCACCCCCACTTACGCAACGATCGCGTAAGCAGGGGTGGAACTTGTCCCTGTCCAAAGCGGCTGGAGCCCCCAGGGATTTCATACAAAATTGTCCGTCTGATTGTATTATTTTTCTTTTTTGTAGTCTTTTTATGCACTCAGAATCTTCCGAAATCTCATTGCCCATCATTCATAGCTGTTGAAAGTTTTTGGTAGATGACCCAGGTTCATTAGTGGCGCTTAAGCCCCGCGGGTCGAAGCACCAGGAAGGCTGCGCGAGCACCACTTAAGGGCCATTTGGCGCTCCAGTAAACCTCGTGGCGCTTACGCCCCGCGGGTCGAAGCACCACTACCTTTACGATAGTTTTTGAATGTTTTTGATATGTTAGCCTTTTTTGTCAAATTTAAATCATACGAATTTAGCCAAAAAACACAAAACAAAAACATACCTGCTTTGTAAATACGGACATGTATGTATACTCCAAATCCGACAGAGATGATAATATGACATGAGCGATGATAAGTTAAGTACAATTCCGAAATTTCAATGTGGACACTCCTATCAATTACCACTTCAATTACCTGCTCTCTCGGTAGACGGAGTTGATCGAAAACAGGAAACCCATCCATTTGAGGGGATACTCCCTTCCCACTTCCCTTGCTGCTCTGTAATTGTTTCGGAAAAATCCTAGGGAAATGCTGGTACCCTTGGGTGGTACCCTAGCTGTTTCAGCCTCCCAAGGAGCCCTTTAAAAGGGGGTACTAACATCCAGTACAATGCGCGGAGCTACCGTGGACATGTAAAACACAATGTAACTACAATATTGAAAACTCCAGTTCATAAGCATTCAAACACCCAGGACAATGCGCGGGCGGAGCAATTCCAAGAGCTCAAAATTTGCGTTTCGCCCCTGATCTATGTGGAAAAAACCATCCATATCCCACAGGCTGCGGCTAAGGCCGGCTACCTTAGCCACAGCCTGGCCTTGCGGGCCACAGCCATAAGCTTTCAAAGCCTCGAAACAAGCTAAAATATGGTCAAGGCTGCCCTGCAGCCCCAGGCTGCGGCTAAGGCCGCCTACCTTAGCCACAGCCTGGCCCAAACCAGCCATAAACCCTGTATGAGTACAGTCACTTTTTCGCGCGAAAACCTTGTATTTGGAATATCCCCAAAGGATTGCAAGATGGCCATGAGGCATTCATGTTCCCCACGGAACCTATATGCGGTTGGGTGTAATATGGCATAAGCAAGCATATTCTTTGGCCTTTTTGCGGGCTCTTCAAAATGCCAAACATGGTGCTGGAGATCAATTGTGCAGTGAAAGATCTGAAAATTACGACCGGAACCCAAAAAAACGGAAACGCCTGGAAAAAAATACAACCCCCGCAAAAAATTACTACTACTACTACTACTACTACTACTACTACTACTACTACTACTACTACTACTACTGCTACTGCTACTGCTACTGCTACTGCTATCGCTACTGCTACTGCTACCAGCTACAAGCCACAGGACCAGAGGACCACAGCAGCAGAGGACCACAGGACCACAGGAGCCTTAGTTTTTGTCCAGGGCGATTTTTTCCAGGGAACGTACGTAATTTTTTTCCAGTATCATCCCCAAAAAAACATAGCATGTTGCAGATTTCCGCATCTACAAGGCCAGTCCTCCTTACCATGAGGAACATCCCAACTGCTGTCATCATCCAAGAACAGGTGGCCCACGGCCTAGAACTTTGGACTTAAATCCAGGAGGTGTGTCAAAGCTGGAAACAAGAAAACAAGTGGTGCAGAAGGCCTTGCTGAGGAACTCATGGCAGCCTGGAACAATATTAGCAATTATCTTCTTTCATCGGTTCAGGATCCAAACTTTCCAGGCAAATAAAGGATGGCAAACAATTCCGTCCTTGACATGTGGGTGCCACATGGCGCAAAAGCCCAATGTAGCATGGGAAAAGAGTTTCAAGAAAAATTAGGGCACAGGGGCTATGAACTTTGTGTTCTGTGTGATGCCAGTGATCTAGCCATATCCAGCCTCTGCCACAGCCATCTTTCCATCTTGATCATCTTTGGCCTGGAGGCAGGGGCAGCTACAAGATCTAGTAGGCTTAAAATCACCAAACATGCACACTTTCGTATCATCCAAAACAAAAAGGAAACTCAAACGTTGAAAAGGACCCCAGGATGTCCCTGAAGGTCTGCAGTAAAACACTATCTTGCATGAATCTCTCAGCGACCTTCTGAATCTCAGAAACCCATCCCAAGGAGTATTTGCAAACATGTCTGCTTAACAGGACTCAATCAAACAAATAACAAATACAACAAACTACCACAAACTACCAAAACAAATTTCTGAGAATCTGCTTGACATGCAGGACAGTCTTCAAGACCATCTCATCTTGACTGCCCAAGATACAACGCAGTCCTGTCGCAGCCCTTCACTGCCCTTTGGATGCTCATGGTCTTTCGCATCGTCCTCCATCTTTCATAAATAATGCTTTCAAAATCTATGGAATTCTCACATAAATCTCACGAAACATGCGAAGATTTCTGTCATACCAATACAAATCACTCCACCATCAAAAAGGAGCCCAGGATGTGTTGGAAAGTCTCAAGTACAAAACGTCTGACTTTTGAAATAGGTGTTTGCAAATCTCTGGCAAAATCCTTGTTTCACACACAAGTTTGGACATTCTTTCAATTCTTTGGAAAATGCTTTTGCTAGAGACTCTCAGGGCATGTTTGCAACTGTGTCTAATTAATTATCTGATTAACTGGACTCCCTCCACCAAGATATGTGTATGTCTCAGTGGCCTTTTTCTGCTCAGTAAGCAAGCCATGTGCTTCCGCCTCCGAGGGAAACACGACAGAAAGGCGATTCACTACGCTCCAGTACTGAAATTATGTTGCAATGTTCTGCAGTTGCTCACACTTGGCTGTGTGCACTAAAACTTCCAATGGATCAAACCATTATTAAAAAAAAGAAAGCAGGATAAAGAAACTTTTTGAAGGTTGTAATCAAGAATGATCAAAATTGTGATCAAGATTGTGACCAGGAAGGTGCTCCCAAAAGAAAATAACCATGGGTTTATTTACAGAAACCAAGCATTCAATGATTGACTTTTGCACAAGTACTTTTCCAATTGTATAGTTCGGTGGGGGACCGGTCTTTCTTGTGAAGGGCCCCCCTTAAATAAACAAATATATATATATATATATAGATATGAATATATGTATATTTACAATATATATATATATATGTATATAATATGTATATTTAGATTCACATTCACAGAAACCCTTCAAATGACCAGAGGGGGTGCATTGCACCTTCGTGAAATGCCTCAACTCAACGAATCTGTCAAGCATCCAGTTCCCATGGCCTGCAACGAGATATAGACATCGATATGGATAATAAGTGGTACCATTTGATGAACTGGAAACTGTTGGTAAACTTTGGGGTCGTTTGAGACTTTGATGTAACAAAAAGCATGTGATTCAGTCGAAACGGGAGTTGTTTTGGGGTGTTTTGCAGGGCGAGTGGGTTCGAGTATTGGTTGAGAGGCGCAAGTGTTTTCCGAAGTTCTGTTGAAGATGAAGATGTTTTCAGAAGCTTCCAACTGTTGATTTACTTGACACAATTCATATGCTTCCATCTTTTTGACACATGAAGCTACTATAGGACCAAGCTCCAGGTATTGATTGACGCCGATCTTGGCTTGAAGCGTTATACATAGCAAGGTGCTTGAAAGGCACTTGCTGACTTCTGAGACGAAAATGAGCAGACACTGTCAGCTACAGACAGCGCAGAGCATCAATCAAAGAGCAAAGTGAATATTGTTCCAAATTGGAATCCAGAATGTCTTGAGAACACGGACTATTTTGCGATTCAATAGTTGTCTTTTGTTCCTTAGCTAACAAACACGTGCTGACATAATAACACCATGACTTGGACTTGGCTTGTTATGTAAGACCCACCCAAGATCCGCAAGATCTTCATTTCAAAGGACCCATTTCCCCATTTCGAAATGGCGACGCCGACCATGGACGCTGGATCTTCTACCGAAAAAGGAGCCGATGCGGCCGATGGTTATGTGCCACCTGGAATCAGTCAAGAATTGGTGAAGGAAGCAATGGAGGTGGGAAGCTGAGTGAAGACCGGAACAGCTCGGTTTTTTCAGCTTCAGTTCTTTTTACTGTAAAATTTCCTTTTGTTTTGTTGGATGTAAAAAAAGGTGAAACATGAGGTTTTTCATGTGGATATGTATGCATATCATGCCATATGTCATATGTCTCATATGTCCTTATGAATGGTAAGAACATGTATATATACGTATATATATATATATGGTACCCACCCCCAAGACCCATACTTTCTCACAATTTACTGCTATTTGCGGTATTTTGTTGTTTTTTTTCTATGTTTAAATGTGTGTGTTTTTTTTGGCGTCTATTTTATATTTTCAAAAAGTTGTGGAGTCCGAGGAGACCCAAGAAGCAAAGAAGCACAAGACGGACAGAAAGGAGAAGAGCAACAAAAAGGAGAAAAAGAGAAGAGACGACAAACAGGAGAAGTCCCCGTCCCCGGCGGGCAAAGCCAGGGAAGCTCAGGAAGCCGCTTTCACAGCCTGGAAGCAAGGTGACGTGGAAGTCTTTTTGGCTGACCTGGAGAACCAAGTGACCAATATGGCGGGGCGTGCTGGAGTGAGGTACGAGGTGCAGAAGGTGCAAGAATATGCAGAGAAAATCCTGGAGGCACTCCGCCCCTATGGGCCAGCAGTCCCAGAGGTTGACGGCGCTTTCATGGATGCCAAGGAGGCTCAGGCTTTGCTCCAGGACATGCTTCGGCTGGCGCGTGCCGCAGAAGCTTTCCTCACATCTGGCACACGCGCAACCGCTGGTGCATCGGCAGGCACGTGAGAGTCTGAGCACTCCAAGGAATGAGAGGCTAGTGTCCTTTGCAGTGGGTGGCCAAAATGAGTTCAGTTTGTCGTTTCATATGTTTGGAAAGGTCCCAGATGTTCTTTCAAAGCCAGCGTTCAGTCTGTAGTTCAACGAGCTGTTAGTGTTCTTGAGTTCCCGGTGCCTTTGTCAAGAAAAATTTTGGTCCTTGAACAACACCCCTTGCAAAGCCATCTGAGCCCAGTGCATGAGTGGCTGCAAGCTCGTGGCCGTGCCCGGATAAAAAGGCCGAAGTTCTAAGATGGAGATCTGGTCCGACCGACCCCTATAGGGCTTGTTTCTTGTTGTTTATGGTGTGATCCATTGGCCACGTCCGGGAGCGGTTACGGAACAGAGCAAGCCGAAAGCCGCTGGCATGCACCAACGAGTCGTCCGTGTCAGGTTTTGAGATTGAAGGCAGTATAGACAGAAGCAAATTCCTAGAATACACTTTCCTGTTCATATGCACAGAATCAAGTTGGTCCATTGTTTTTCAGAGCACGTCGAGAAAAAAGTATTTCTGAAGGTTGTCTAGCTGAAATGTAGCATGACTCGGACAGGATGTCTATGCAGCGCGCGTAGGCAGATCCAAATCGAAGGGTGGCGTTGGAAAAAGAAAGTCGGAGATGCACGTTGAAGATGTAAGGCTTGCCATGCAGGACGCTACTTTCCAGGTTGTCGGTGTTGCGTTTCGCGTCTGCTTTTCGTTTTCTTTTTCTGTATATTGCTTCCGGTAGTTATTTATTATCGCTCCTGGCGCAGGTGCCTCATCGCATCGAGCGCGTCACTCATCGTACTATACCTGTGAAAGGCCTACGTCGTGTTTGTCTTCTGTCATTGAGCGTGTGAATTTGATTCACTCACTGCCTGTCATTTGGTTTGCATCTTGTCAGGTACCACATCGAAGACATGCACGACGTGAACACCATCGTCTTCCAACCCGTCCAAGTCGAGCACGACGGGGCCCGGATGGGCCGGCAGAGGCACGGTTTTTTGCGTTATTTCAAAATGTTTGCTACATTGACAGTGCAGCCAGTTGTGCCTTTGTGTCGAGTCGTCCTGAAGTTTCCTTGCAAGCGAATTTTTGCAAGTTTCCTCCGTTGCTTCGCCGCCCTTGGCTCGAGATAGGCGACTCGGTTTGTCCAACAATTAACGAGAGACGTGCGTGCAATGGCCAGAGCATGTCTCGCCCCGAGTCGCCCGAACCATGCTATGACCATCCGGAGTGTGCTCCAAAACGTGGAGCGCCATACGTGGTGTCCGCACCCACGTCCCCGTGGAGGGTACCTGTGCTGGCGCCGGGCCCTGTGGCCCCATTGGCGCCGATCGGACTATTCTTGCGGTTTCACGGGAACCACAGCAAGCAGTAGCGGAAGAGCTGCAGGCCTTTCTTGGTTGGGTGCTGGAGCTCTTGATCCTAGCGCCAGAAAACACTGGGCAATTGCGGACACAACTCAGACGTTGGCAGTACAGCCTGCGGTTGTCTACAGCCGGATGTCGGCTCTCTTGGACAGAGGCCTTTGTACTGTATGGGCTGCGGCTCCGAAAGTGCGCAATATTTGTAGCACGGACAACAGGTTAGCTCTCTCTTGCAACACCAGCGGGTCTTTTGGGAAGAATGCCATGCATACGTACATTCCTGTGGGCCTCCGAGCGTGCCATTTAGCGAGAAGTTGTTTGTAGAAAAGAATAAAAAAAACGGTGTTTCTCAAACATGTTGAAGATGCACAGTTTCAAACATAGTGCTGGCTCAAGGACAAAAACAAACAGCCAAGTACAAGAAAAAGCAGCATGGATCTCGATCGAATGGAACAAAGTGCCGCAGAAAGCTGCTACAACGGCAGCGTGCGGCTGCTAGGGCAGCTGCGGCGCGGGCAGCGGCAGCCAATGCGGCTGCACGCGCAGCGGCCGCAAGAGATCGGAAGAGCGTCGTGTAGGGAAAGAGTGTAGATCTCGGTGGTCGCCGTATCATTAAAAAAAAAA
>OMLO01003538.1_pt1 | contig 12885 bp, 9 predicted proteins | sample 1674811 | NCBI WGS metagenome assembly OMLO01 (sample SAMN06265003, study PRJEB25207) | coral metagenome | isolation source: Coral host | place: Mexico:La Bocana,Puerto Morelos, Mexico | collected 2008-11-13
CTGCAGTTTCGGAGTGGGTTAAATGGGCACCTAAACACCGAACCTCACAGGGTATTTGGAGCACTAGGGTCAAATAGAGGTTGAACCAACTTCTTGACCCGAAAAAATAACTTCAAGGTGCTGAGAGTGTTGATTTCCCTGGCGAAAAGAGGACAGCAAACCCTGACCCATTCTGAGCATTCCAACCATCGTCTCGATGAATCTCCAACAGCTGTAACCTCACGACAAGTTGCAGATTCCAAGCCAAGTAATCAAAGACATTGTTCAAAAACACTCAGTCTTCTAAAACAAAATGGACATGGACACAAGTGCTAAAACTTCTCAGAACATAACTGGGTAGGACATTTCATCCACAAATCCCGAAAAATCACAACCAGTCATATACCCTTGAACATGCTATATTCCCTATATACCATAGATACCCCGTTATATAAATAATCCCTTATCATTGTTTATGTATATATAAATATATACATATATATCCCCTAAACAACCAGGTGCCCTAAACAACCTCCATTGGTGGTTTGGACTCACCACCCTACCTGCCTTCGCTGACTTTGGACGTGCCAATGCTATGGCTCCAAAGCTCACATCTGCCCGAGCTATGAAACTCCACTCCTTTCGGGTTGGGTGAAACGCCAATGGGAAGGTCCGTGGTGCAACGCCATGGGATGGTCCAGGAGGATGGGTTTTCTATGGAAGGGGTATATGTGTATGGTTTCCTATATGACACAGAAATTGGAGAATAACCATTTCTTATGTTGAGCAAATCTTCGCCATGGCACTTATGAGTAAGCAGAATTGCTGAAAGTAGGGCTTATTGGCTTTATACCTGCCAGGTTTTTCACTAGACAGAGTGCATCAGAATTGATTGTTCTACGACTCACACACGATGTTGTTTTTCTGTACTTAGAAGATCTTTGAAGCACCCATAGAATGAAATAGGGCAATTTCAATTCAACTTGCAGACGTATATACAATAATCCCCAAGTCGATCGATTTTTGGAGCTTTACCATTCGTTTTTTTTGTTGCGGAGGTTTACCAACAGCCTGGCTTTCACCTGCCTTAACCCAGCCCAATCAGTGGGTTGAGGATCTTGTTACATCGGCCCAACGGTTGGAAAATGAAATTTCCTTTTTGGGAAGCCATACTTATTCTCAGCGGCGAACTGTTCGTTTTAGGGAGGGTAGTAGTTCCTTGATGAGCTGTCATGGCCACTTCTTCAAAGTGATTGCCGGCAACCCGGGGCAAAACAGTATCCTGATTGAAACAATTGTTGCATGTTAACCCGTGCCAATGTTCTTCTGAAACCATCTCCGATTATTCCAACAAACAGTAACATACAACCTCCAAACAAAGTCATAGATGCATCCCAAAATATTGACATGTACCATCCAGCGATGATACTGAACTAACATTCAGACCCGGAAGCACATGTGGGCTTAATCTCAAACTGTATAGGGTACCTAGAGTTCCTAAAAATCCCTCACTTTTTCCATTGGGTCATTTCTCAATCAAAACGCCAGGCCGAAAAAAAAAAACTGAGATGTTTTTGCAGAGCTGCCATATAGGTCATTGCCTCGTGAACTCATTTCCTGGAAAATATGACAACATTGGCCCTTCAAAGCCTCACTTTAGTACCAGTCCTACGGCAACGGGGCTAAACTTTGAACCTACCCCCCTGTAAACTAACATAGCAATGGCAAATCCCAATTTTATGTTAGTTTACCGGAGTGTACCCCTGGTGAATTTTTGGTGATTTGACAAGGGACTTTCCAAATCACTCCTGATTTTGGATCGACTACCCGGGCCCATCATGACAATCGCTCCCTCCATTCACCGCTTCCTAAAAATCACAGGGTGAGAAGTTACACCCCTGAAAATGAACGGCTGGAAGCTAAACATCTTCCCCAGACCTCCATGACTTGGGGGTTCAAAATGTCAATTTTCCAAGGTGTATCCAGTTTGATCACAGTTCTCCACCGACAACAAAATCACCGGTGTCCTTGACATTCTTTGGACATGCGACACTGATCTTTGCAGGAGTCCTTAAATACATGAAACAAGGGGTTTGTGTGTGGAAAGTTGAGCTGTCACAGTGGCAAATCTCATCAGTGTCGAGAAGGGATGCATGGCTTTGAGCCATCGATTGACCAAGTGTTTTTGTTGTTCAAAAGACTCAAAAGACCCCAATTCATGGGACATATCGTTTTTGATCTTGGAAATCCTCCAAATCATCGGAAGAGTCTTACCCATAGCATCTCCGTATGGTATATTTACGTACATTTACCATAAACATCAATTAAACGTAGGTAAATATACCATACATGGATGGTATGGGTGATCTGAAACCAGAAATTTGGGCGAAACCGTTCATCTACCCTCCCTCCATTTCCAGGTTCAACGAGAGACCCTTTCTGGTTGGTGGTTTCAACCCATCTGAAAAATATTAGTCAAAATGGGAATCTTCCCCAACTACGGGTGAAAATAAAAAATATTTGAAACCACCACCTAGCTTTGTTTGTGGTTTGGGTGCTGTCCTTTCAAAGGCTCGCAAAGGATTCCTTCCTGATAGGCAATTTTCACCAAATTCTGGACTTGCTCAGTTCTGAACGAGGCCTCAAACAAATAACCTTCTCAAAGATGGCTGAAACAATACACCCCTGAAAATCCACATGGAACCCCCAAAAAAAGGTGGTTTGTAGATGTTTCTCCTTTTCCAAAAAGGTATTATCAGGTTCCATGTGAGTTTCTGGGGGAGTATGACTTCGAATTTATTGAAGCTTAAGCCCCCTGTCCTTTGTGGAAGCCAAATTTTGAGAAATCTATATACTCCGGTAAACTAACATAGCCGTGGAACATCCACATCTTTCCTTAAAAAAACAACACCAAAATATCAAAAGTAGGTGAATTTCCCATGGCGATCTGAAAAAAGTCTACCAGAGTGTACATCAAGAAAGAATTACCACGAGATGTAACACATCTTCATCATCTACCTCCAGTCCAAGTGTGGATCATTGCATCTGAATACCGTTACCTCAAACTCCACGAGCCCGGCCGATGGATTTTGGGATCCCTCAAACTGAAATTTATGACATCTGGGGAGGGAGGAACAAATACGGATCATCTTATCATCTCATGGGGCGGTTTGGTCACAGATCAATGGTTGTTTCTGGTTCCCCATAAAAGGTGCTAGGTAGCATATAACCCTCCAAAAGGCAATATATAAGTGGTATATATATTGCCAATTGGGTGATTATATGCTACCTACCACCTATTAAGGGAACCAGGTTTCACTCCATTGAACAGATGCAGTTGAGTTTCAAGAGAAGTCCCAGACATCACGGTGAAGTAGCTCTGTTGATTGTCGCTCGGACCTTTGTCAAAGGGCAGCGAGATTTGGATTTCACCATGAACGAAGGGAAAACATGAGATATGTTTGGAAAGTAAGTAAGGAGGTATGGTATGTGCATGTATGCATGCCAGAATGGATTGAGAAATTATCAAACAAGTTCAACAATTATATACATATTATATATATACATGTTCAAAAAAACTCAGGGACAGTATGGGAATAGGTTGTATGTTTTCAAAACACTTCCCAGTCCGGGACCATCACAAATATTGAAAAATTGTTTAAAATTGTTTAAAAATTGTTTAAAATTGTTTAAAAATTGTTTAAAATTGTTCAAAAATTGTTTAAAATTGTTCAAAAATTGTTTAAAATTGTTCAACAATTGTTTTAAATTGTTCAACAATTGTTTTAAATTGTTCAAAAATTGTTTAAAATTGTTCAAAAATTGTTTACAAATTGCTGTTATTTCTTCGATTTTTTTGAAAAATGTTTTCAATTCTTGAGATGTTGTTAGATTTCTGGGTAAATCCTTTTAACTTCCTTGGACGGGTTTTATTTTTCACTTGTTGAGAATATTTCAACCATGTTGTTTTAATTTGTGACAAAAAACATGGTATCTTTGTTTGCTCCTTTGATACTTCATGTCATGTCTTTGGCTTATTCAAACAAACTGGCAGACCTCGCATCTTCCAAACAGTTTGCAAAGCATGGTTTTGGCATTCCTTACAACAGATTTCAAAAGTGTTTTTGACTTGATTTCAGCAACCAACCCACACTTTATTTTGCGAATTGTTTGGCCACCCACATGGTCACGTGGCCCTGCAGTATTTGACATATGATACATGTTACATGACATTTGACTCATAAGACATTTGATTCAGATGCTTCATATTACGTTTCGTTGGTTTCAAAACTTAAGGTTCGCTACCACTCCATGCCCATGCTGCTCTTGCAGCTTCCTTTTTGCGAAACAAGCGGAACTTGTCAAGCTTTTTTGCCAATGCAGTGTTTGCATGGCCTCAGCCTGTCAACCCTGCCGGTTCCTCGCCGTGTCAAATGGTGACAGGCTTGTTTATGGTACACATCAGAGCCACGATGCAAGAAAACATCGTCAGGTCCGAGTATATCAGAGTGTAGTAAGTCTTCACCGGCATTGAATGTTGGTTTCCTGCAGATCTGCTCTGAGCCATTGCAAGTGCAACACAGGCGCAGCCCTACTGCAACAGCAGAAGGGCTGCGACAAAAACATGGCTCTGAAGCCTTCAGCAAGAACCAGCTGAAACAGCGAGTCAAACAACAAGCCACCAAGAACAAGTTCAAGAGCAAAGAAAAACCAAAGCCAATCAAGAGCCAATCACCCAGCATGAGATCCATGTCCATGGCGTTAAGGGTCAGTAAACTACTGGCTGTGAGCCTTGACTTTAGGCGCGACATCTTGTTTGGTGACTTCTGCCTTTGCAGCGCTGACCTGCTAGCCTTAGCAGCCTTAGCCTTTACAGCCAACCATAGCACTGCTTCAAACAAGAGGTGTTGGGTCCCTGACAAGACTTTCTGACTGACTTTATGACTTTACGCCTTTCCTTTCTTACTTAGTTAGGGGTTACGAGTGTGGCCAAGCATGAAAAACTTCACCATTCACAAGCGAACACGTTAAACATCCAAAGCCATAAAAAAAACACTTGGTAACTACGAAAGCAGAAAAGGCAAGACTGGCCTTCAAAAGCGCAAAGCTGCAAAGCCGCCCCTTTTTTGTCGGACTTTCGAACGTTGTCACAAAACATAGCACCTGTAGCATTGCCAAACTGGAAGGCTTGAAACATGGGCCAAGCCCTCATGGCCCTGATGAACCAGGGTTGAGCCCGCCATTGATTTCGAAGCCTGACAACACCCCCAATGCAGAAAGGGCATCAGCTGTCTGCTCAGCCGACGCTGTGTCTGAGCCAGGCCTGAAAAGAAGCGAAGCCACCGCACTCTGGACGATCGCAAGCAACACTGGCAAAGCCATGGCATTTCCAGCCAAGTCGCTCATCAAATTTTCTGTCAACCATTTCCTGGGTTGACCAAGTCGTTTTCTCTTCTTTGAACCAACGTCCCGCTCTTCCAGTTCCTCGAAAACATTCACCCCCTCCTCTTCAACTGAGGACAGAAAGCCAAGTGCTGGAAAACCTTGAAACAAAAGAGCTTCCTGACCCAGCATCAATCTGGGCGGCTTCAAAAGGTCCAGAAAGAACAACTGACCTGGGAGCATTGTGGGGGCCACATGCTTCTTGGTTTCTTTGCAGAAACTCATGCTGTACTCCCGCCCAATGCTTTGGGATAAATTTCTGAAGCCAGCTTCTGGCGCTTGCGCCCTGGAAAGCACCAACAAATCTTGCTCCCTGGCTGTCAAGGTTTGAAACCATTCATTTACCTTCAGAGATTCTGGGTGTGGCTGTCCCCATCGCAGCCCCTCAGCTTCAGCGAACTTCATATGTTGATCTGTCCAGCTGCTGGCAGATTTTTGTGTCTTGCTGGCCTGAGCAGCTCTGTGTCTCTTTCGCTCCTCCAGAAACTCGTTCACCTCTGTAGAGGTGCTATCCAGCAGCAACTCCTTAGCGCAGGGTGGGGATCGCAAACAGGATGCCACCAGGCTGCCAAACATGTCGAAAGACTTGGTCAAAGACCGAGTTTGCGTATTAAACTTCGGGTTGACTTGGCGGACAAACAAGACATAAAGCCGGCGCCTTCGAGCCGGCAAGCCAAAAGCGGCAGCATCAGTTCGCAACGGCTGACCCTTGTAACCAAGGGCCTTCATGGTTCCCATCAAAATGTCCAAATTTGACTGGGCAGAAGCGCCAATGGTTTCTTCCAACCCATCAACATTTTCATACACCACTATTCCAGGCGAGTGGGCTTTGACATAGCTGGTAAACCCTTGGTACGTTTGAGCGGAGCCCCCCAACGAGGTGGCTTCATGGAAAACCAACTTCTGTGTTTCTTTCTTGGGGTTGGCTTTGCTCAAATCTTTGCAAGAAGACCCAATGACAAAGATGTCGCACCTTGGAACTTTACACTTTTGTCCATGGGTGATGCATTCGGCATGAGTCTCACCCAATGTCTGGATGTCATTGAACAGACAGCCTTTAGAGTCAGCAGCGTCACTGCTTTCACTGCTGTCTGCGCCGCCATCCATATTTTTGAGAGGGCCGCAGTCCAAAACTGCTTGGATCCATCTTTGCTTGTCTGCCTGCGCTTCGCATGAAAAAGTATGTTTCAAAGACACTTTAAGTGCGCAAGTTCCGCTACAAAGGCTGTACGCACGGGACACTGCTTCCATGACGTAGAAAGCACCCTCTGACCCACTGCACCCTGATGCCCAGGTCAAATGCACATGGCTTGCAAGCCTTGCTTGTTCTTCAAACTCCTGCGTGAACAATGAATGGAAACCTTTCAAATTCTCTTCAGCAAAATCGTACACTGCGTCACCTTTGGCCAAAGCGTCTGCATCTGCAACACGGCTAGAAGCCTGCTTGAGCAACTCTAGATCAACGACAGCCTCTGCATCTGATGCATGCGAGTCGCTTTTCTTCAGAACCCTAGCTTTGGACATTGCGGCAGCAGGACTCAAGGAAGGAGCAAACGGTACTAAGTGTAAGTAGATATATACAGTAATTTCTTGGGGGCCATAAATCATGAATCATGATCTCTTATTCTGAGTCTTTTTCAACGCATGAATTACTATTTGAACCATTTGCGTTTCAAAATACGGAACTTTGGCTTAGATTGTCTTTACCATTGAAGAATTGAGCCAGCAACGTCGTAACAACAAGCCAGCGGTCACATGCCTGCAAGAAAGAGTGTTGTGATGCAGTGGTTGGCTTGGTGTCCAAAAATTGCGGCCAAACATGCTTGCAAACCCAAAGCCTTGACGTAACTACCTTGTTGGGAACACAAGTGCAAGTGACAAGCCGAACACACCGCGTACTTTTTTGCCATGTGGTTCCTGCCAGCTCAGAGCATCAAATCAAAGCAAAATGCCGCAGTTGGGAAAGGATCCTGAGTTCCTGCTACTTGCCTTTACTTGCCTTTCCCACGCATCCGTTTGGCTGGCGGCTCTGCTGCCTTGGCCTCACCCTCCTCCTTGGCCTCACCTTTCTTTTTTTTGGAAGACTTTTCTTTCTCTTCCTTTTTCGCTTTCTTGTCTTTGTCTTTGTCTTTTGCCTTCTCTTCCTTTTTCTTTTTGGCTTTTGCTGCGTCAGCTGGGCCTCCAGAATCCTTTGCAGCCTTTGCAGCTTCAGGTGCCTGCTGTGAGCTTGCAATTTCTTCCACAACAGCTTCGGCCTTCTCCAAAAGCTCTTTCTGTGGATCAGCAGAAAGCTTCAAAGCGTGAATCTTGCTTTGGAGGGCTGTAGCCACGCCTTCCAACTGTTTGCTGATCATTCTTCCCTCATCATTCGCACTGCCCAAAGACGGGTTCCTGAGAAGGCACAAACCAGCCACCATGGCGACATGCACCGATCCAGATGCGCAAGACGTGAGGACTTTGGCATTGAAGCCATCTTCACCCCCCTGAAACTTTTGGAACAAGTCATTGAATCCGTTCTCAGCTGGCTTCCCTGGCAGGCCGCTCCCTGCCAGCTGTTTCAAGGCTGGTACCATCTTCAACCTCATCTTTTCATTTTTCCCAACTTCCGCAACTGCGTCTGCAATTTGCTTGGTCAGCTTTGCGCCTTGGCTTCGGTATTTTTCTTCCTCGCTAGCAGGGTCTGGCAACTGTCCCAGCAAGGTCTGTAGCTTGTCTGTTGCAGACCAGGCTGAAGCCAGTTCGTCTTGGCAAGCCTTGAACAAGCTGGCGCTGACCACCTTCACCGTGCCAGACAACCAGCCCAACATCTCAGGGCCACTGAAAGCAAGAACTTGCAAGTCTTCAAGAAGCTGCGGTTCAGCCGTCTTCTTCTGCACCTGCTCCAAGAGCGGACCCAAGTCTTCCCAAAAGCTAATCAAGAGTGAAGAGATCTTGCACATCACTGTAAGATCGTCTGTGGGAATTGCGTGCTCTGTCACCTGCAGCAGTGGTGGAAATGTTGCAACGGCCAAAAAAACACCAAATCATATTTCAAGGGCCGTCAAACCTGAGAGAAGAGTAGCCCAGAGATCAGTAGTTAAACATAAAGTTGCTCAGAAATCAATAGCCAAACACTATGGATCATGCTTTGTCATGACTCGGTGTCACATATCAAATCACACGTCGCATACCTAACATTTCCTAATACTAATAGGCTACAAGTTTCAACGTCCAATTTTTCCACTTGAACTATTCTTGTAGATTCTAAAATTGTTCTCATAGCCTTTGACTGTGTGACAAATGCCTGGGACGACCTATGTCGGCGATGGTACTTTGACCACCATGCAGGATGGCTGGATTCGGACTTTCATGTGTTGGATAACTCCTGCATTATGTATGTTGCTCAATGAAACGGTTTTTTGGAACAGACACTTGGAGCAGAACAAAAGAGGCAATGGCTGCGATGCGCTGCACTGAAAGGCTTTCAAAATTTAGGGCATAGCAACTCATTATAGGTATTGCAGCCTGCCTGCAAGAACTTGTCCACCACATCCCTCAACTTGTGAGAAGCAGGAATTCTTTGCATAGTTTCAGCTCGCAATTGCTTGCCAATCCCAGTAGAAAGTAGGCCTTTGCAACATTTGGAAACAAGCGGGGCCACCGATTCCAGCCCTTTGGAGTACAAGCTTGCCAACTCATCCTGAATCGGTTTCAGAAAGTTGGCCTCGAACTTTGCCAAAGTAAGTTCTTCCACAAAAGGCTGCACCAGGGTCAAACCCGAATCTGCCCAAGTCTTCAACCGGGCCGGCTCCACTGGATTTCTGGCTGGCAAGTGGGAAAACGCCTTGTGCTGCAGGAAGACATGCTTGGCAATGTGAATTGCCAAGTCACAATCGGCTTTGTACTTGGAAATTTCTTCAGCAGCTGCTGGCACATTGGACCAAGCCTTGTGCTCTACAAAAGCTGCTGCCTTCCAAGACAACAAGGTCTCCTCCAAGTTGAAGATCCCAGAAGTGCCACCTGACAGCTGTACCAAGCAGTCGTCGTCCAAGACTTTTGACACAAATGACCTGGGCAGAAATAGTAATAAAGAATGAGATGGTGCGTCTGGGAGAGATTTTTCACAAGACCGGGTCACTGGTGAGGTTAAGTGTTGTCTTTACTTTCCACGACCGCTGCCTGTCTATTTTTTTGAACCATTGACCATTGACCTCTTGACCGAAGTATTCTACCCTAAGGTGGTTCAAAAGAAATTATTTGGATGATTTTATTTGATAATATTATGTCATGGCATCTGCCTCTAACCCTAGGTCGGTGCATTGCAGGCAAGGCGCATGTGGTTGTCCATGTTCTCTTTGCACACGAAGCGAACCAGTTCACAACACCCTGACGAAAGCTGCTTCTCCAAAGCTTCTAACTCACCAAACAAGCTGCTACAGCTGGAGGCCTGGTCCTTCTTTTTCTTTTTGGACCACTGTGTGTGAAAAGGTGTTTTTTTCACTTCTGCCAAGGCACTCACTGCTGGCTCCACACGCTTTTCCACGGCCAAAATGCCAGACTCAGCTTCAGGAGCACATTGCTTTGGCCACGAAGTCAAGTGGGCCACGCTGTCTGCAAAGCTTTCAACTTGTCTTGGAAAAGTTTCTCCTGGTCTCCCTGCTCAACCTTGAGTTGCGCCATTGCGAAGAAAGCCTTCCCAGTGTCGTGCTGTAAGAAAAACTTTTGCAAAGCAGGCACTGAGTCAAGATCTGTTTGCGCCAAAGCCTGCAACCCTTGAACTTGCTGGAACAGCATGCCGACATTGTCTTGCCCAAGAAGGGCTCGCACTGTACTGGCTGCTTCTGCCAGCTCCATGGCCATGAAACCTTCGCTCGGGTCGGTGCAAGAACTGACTATGGCATCTGCCAACTCCAGGCTTTCATTCATTCTAGGAGCTTCTGCGGTCAAGTCTTTGGGTGCTTTCTCGGGGCTGAGCAAAGACAACTCATTCGCAGGAATGGCCCTCAAAGAAGCAAGCATGCGGTTCTCCACTTCCAAGGCGCAATGCTTGCTAGCCTCTACCAAGCCCAAGGAATCAACAAGCTGTTTCGTAGGCAACGAAGAAGGGAGGAATTCTTGGCAAAACTCTTTGTACTTTCCATACAAGAGGTGCTTCTGGCTGTGGGCAACAACAAGCTTCATTGAGTACAGTGGGCCAAGATCTGCACCTTTGCTGGAAGCGGCTGTGTGGGCTTCGATGTATGCATCAGCGTCCAGCGAGGTGGCGGTAACATTTGTCAGTAGCTTAGCACATGAAGCCGCAAAATCTCCAAGGTCCTGCAAATCATCCAGCTGCTTCTGAAACGAATCCTTGTTGGCGGACTTTCCAACTCTTGTCACTGTCTCTTTGGCCTTTTTGACTACGCCGGTCAGCTTGGCCACTCTTTCACTAGCTTCACTGCGGAATGCTTTCATCTGAGTGGAGCTTTGGAGTGGGTCCTTGAAAGAGACTTGGCCAAGTGCTTCCTTGGCTTGCTGAATTGCGCTTTCCAAAGTCTTCAAAGTTCTGTTGGCTCGCCCATCCAAAGACAGCATGCCAGCTCCTTCTGGCCCAGCAGTTGCTACAGGGTTGGAAACCTTGATCTCTTGAACTTTTTTTTCGCCTTTGTCAGCCCCGCCAGGTTTGCTTGGCAGGACTGTCTTGGCTTGGGTTGAAGCTTTAACGGTCTCCTTTGCCTTAGCCTTAGCCTTGGGTTTCTGGTTTCTGCTTCCTTTCGCTGTGGCATCTGCAGCCTCACCATGTGTTCTTTTGGGAGCTGAACCTCGCAGCAAATTCAGGCCTGTTGCCACCTGTTCTTCCTCGCCAGAGCTGGAGCTCGAAGAATCCGACGATTCATCTACGGTCTCTGCGACAGCGTTGCCGGCCTCTTTGCCGCTAGCACCATCTGGCAGAGGCACCGCAGCAGAGCTGGAAGAAGACTGGCCCAAAGAAGTCACAACCTGGACCAAGTCCGCAAAGGTCATGTCGTTCTCTGTGGCTTTCACCGAAGCAGCATCTCTCTCTCTGGCCTGTTTTTGCATTGTCTCCAAAGCCGCTTGTTTCTTAGCCTGGAAAGCTTCTTCTGCAAACAGTTCCTGCTGGCCGTCATCTTCAATGACCCTTTCTTCCACGCCTGTGTCTTCATACGCCTCGTAGTCATAGACCCCTTCAGGGCCAGTGTTGCGCCACACACCCTTTCTGAACGCACCATCTACCCAGTGCTCCACCTCTTTGGCAGGATCCCATTCGCCATGACGGACCGGGTCCCAGTGCGTGCTCAAGACAAACTGTTTTTTGGGTCCCGTCAGCTTTCCACCTGACTTTTTCGAGATCACAAGTTGCCTTTGCGTTTTCATCAAGTCTTCTTTGCTCTTCAGTTTGAACTTCTCAGGGTTCTCTTTGTGTTGCTTCAACCATTGCTTCACAGCAGCCAAAAAGTCTTTGTGTTCATTTTGGGCAGCTTGGTTTGCCTTTTGACTTATGTGCTTGTAGTAAACTTGGTAAGTGCCATATTTGCTGTCTTTTCCAAGTAAGCGAAAGACATTCAGACAAGGCAGGCAACATTTGCCTTCAGGGACACGCACAGAGTGCTTGGGAACTTTGCGGTACTTGGCCCAAGGCCTATGGCCCTCCATTGCTTCAGCGTCTTGAACGTCCACAACTAAAGGGTTAGGGTCAGTGCTTCGAGCAGAGCACAAACAACACTCAGAAACTTTGCTGTGCGCAAGAGAAATCGGCCATTTGGAGGTGTCAGCAGAACTGGCTGCCTTACTCTTTCGGTCCCCCCCCGGGCTACCACCTGCGCCCTCACTCTCTGAATCCATGGCCCAGGTTAAGCTGGACTCAAAGTTGGTTTCAAACTTGTCTAACTTTCACGCCCTTGAGTATTCAACTGCTGCGCCAAAAGGCTGTTGGCTGCAAAATGTGCCACATCTGCTGAAAATCTGGAAATATTACTTAGATTCGACCAATATTTTTTGAATAATATTGAAAATATTTACAAATATGGCAAAACATTTGCACAAACAATTGCAAATCTTTTCTCCGCAAATGATTTGTAGAGATTTTGCCCTTGACATATGTATATATATATATATATATTTTCAATTAAAAGTATATAAACAAAACATTTTTCTCCGCAAATGGTTTGTAGAGATTTTCTCTGCAAATGTTTGAAACAATTGTTTTGTCAAAAGTTTAAAGTTTCCCAAAAATTCCCAAAAATATAGAAAAATGTTTCTCGTCAGCGTTTTCCAGAAGAATTTAATATATAAACATCTGATGGCAAAAGTCTTGCCCGTTTAGGCAAACAAGTAGAAGTCAAAAGAAGCAGGCTTATACAAATTACTAGGGTTACTTCCCACCCACAAAACCACCCTAGCAAAGCCAGCAAGAACTCAGCTGACAACTGTTTTTTAAGCTGCCGTTTGCAACGCGTTGATCTAAAACCGTCTCTGAGTCACCTA
>OMLO01003539.1_pt1 | contig 12884 bp, 3 predicted proteins | sample 1674811 | NCBI WGS metagenome assembly OMLO01 (sample SAMN06265003, study PRJEB25207) | coral metagenome | isolation source: Coral host | place: Mexico:La Bocana,Puerto Morelos, Mexico | collected 2008-11-13
ATACTAAAACAACTATTCACCTCAGTGTCGGTGAATAGTGGTGGATATTTACCTCCACTTCAGTGAATAGTTGTTAAATAGCCGTAGTATTTGACTGAAGGGCAGATCCAAGGGAAATTGGCAAAACTGGAAAAACCGCAAATTGGAAAAACCGAGTTTGAATAGGCGGGATCCAACAGTAAAAATATCAAGTAACAAGACAGAAGTGACGTGTTTCCTGAGGTAAAACACGCACTGCTAAACCTCAGATCTAGCTTTGGAATTTGTTATAATTATCAAATGGAACATTACACCAAAAAGTGTTAAAGTACTGATGACAGTTTGGTTAAGAGAAGCCTAAAACAAAGCTAAATCAATTTGTTGTTTGGCCTCCTTTCTTCTTCAACGATATTACAATCCTACTGAAAGTTCCATTGTTATAGACACTGCATATCAAATGTTGAAGATAATGAATTTGTAAATTGGGTAGCGTTGCATCGTTTTCTAATAATTGCTGATGAAAAATTGATTGAAAGAAATCGAGCGTAACTTATAAAATGTTATAATGCTTTAGTTAATCATACCCTGTGTTCTTTGTAGAAAGTCTCAAATACCACCGCAAAATCAATCAATGTTGGCGTCTCATGAAATCGAGGATCTTTCAGAGTGAAGTGCGACTCCAAATCTTTGTTAACATCAGCGTTATCTGTCATTTTCATGTACCACTCTATAGTGAAAGGATCTGTGGAAGCACTCTGGACAAAACTTGCTGCTCCTTTCTTCGACAACGTTGGTACTACCAAGTCGTCTGATCTACTTAAAGAAATCAAAATGAACCATGTACTTTTATGATTGCATGCAGCCGGTTATCCGGGGGGGTGGGGAGGCTCCCATATAAAATGGTCGGTGGTTTTCATCGGAAATTGAGGCACCAGGTTCCTGTTTTGGGGGCGTGGCTTGAATTTTTTTTCGCTCCTCCAGACAACAACAACAGAACAATCTCCTGTCATATTTTTTCGGCCTAATACCTTAAAAGGAAACTGAACACCCTTTAAGAAAAACTAACCCCTGGGGAAAAATATTCTTAAAGGCTAGAGAAAATAACATTCACCACAACTGGATATTTCATGCGCTGTTTTAACATGATGTATCCACCCACTACCAGCTGACGCATCACGCTTGTTCAAATAAATATCAAGAATCATTCTTTCAGAAGCGTGGTAGGTTGGCGGGATCCATGTTAAAGAAATTGATTCAGTGACTTACTTTGAGTAGCGATTGTCTTTAGAAGAAGTCAAGCGGATCAGCGTTTTCTTTATCTGTCTGCTTAGTTCTCGTTTCACAAGACACTGAGGAGACGAGAAGCGGGGAAGGCTTATTCGACACTTAAGCTCTGTAAAAAGTAAAGATGAAGCAAATTTTATTGACCCAGAGTGTCAACTTTCCTCTTAAGCTCACCTACAGAAGGTGAAAAAAATATATTACACGATATCATGTAGTGTAGTTAAGTACAAGGAACTTGTTATAAGATCAATTTAATTTAGAAATAATTTTCCAACTTCTCCAAAGCATATATCAAGAAAACTAGCCCATGTATTACAATCACTTTGATCGTCGGCTCGTCCCCGTTTGCCCTGTGCGTAGTAAAATGCAAGAATTGAGGAGGACTGAGAGAAACTTCATACATGTTAAACATTCCATTGGGAAACGAAAGCAGTTAAGCTTTCAATCCATACTAATTAGGCCATTATACGATTTCTTAGCCTTGCGAACTTTGTCCAAACAATCGGCCATTATACACGAAAACCTTTCATTAGGTGAAGAAAACAATTTTTGGGGTTTGCTAAAGGCTTTTACCAAGCAACCATACGGAATTATGAGAGACGTTAAATATGGAAGGTCGGGTCAGTTTAAACTCTCCTGTCCAGTTTTATCTGGCACAATTTACTTTATATACTACTGCTGCTACGGAACATACCACTGCATGTTATTCCACCGAAATCATCGACGCAATGGCATTGATATCCATCAATAAGATTGTAGTTTTGTATGCACTCTCCTCCGTTTTTGCACGGATTTGGCTCGCATTTGTTTTCTTCCACATCCTTTATTGTTGGAACAGAAGACTCGGACGATTCTTTAACGCCGCTACCAGCTACATCCCCACTAGCGTCGTCATATTCTGAAGAAAGCCACCGGAAAAAAAAAATTTGTGAGGTACATGTACGGTTTGGAAATTCTGGTTCATTTTTTATTAGAGATTGCTCGAAAAGATAGCTAGAAGACGACGATGAAATTTAAGACAGTTTAAAAGTACCTTTATGGCGTGAATACCCTTATAATAATTTCCGCTTAAAGTCAGCTAAAAATTGCTGTGTCATGCATGGAAGAGTCAGATTTAATTTGTTACATCGATTGATTTATGACCGCAAGGTCTTTAGTAACTGATGACTACAGTTATCAAAAAATTATTGTATACTCAAATAATTAGAGTACTTAGCAATCTGGAGCCTGGCAAGTGTACTAGTGCGTTGCCGAGGTATCTTCTTGGCGTTGTCACTAAGATACCGACATGAAACCCGAGTGAAAATGCAGTTATAATCCCCGTCACCAGTGGTGTGTGGCATCAAAACAGTAACTAGCTCCTTTATCATCTCCTGAAGATAGTTTTATTTAAGGAGGGACATTTGTCTCCTCTCTCCCAAGTCTTTCCAGCCTTACACTTTGCGGCTTCTCAGCTCTTTCTTGCAACCCCTGGAGTATTAACGCTAGCGTACAAGTGATCAAGACCGTTATATCAGAAATATAACTTGGAAAACTTCACACTTGAAATTATAGTTTTTGAGGATAGTTCAGCAATATATTCCTAGTTGATCAACAAACGCTGTAGATTTTAAATGCTATATATTTGTGTAAAAGTTTGCCATGGCCAGTGTACTGATAACTGCGAAAAATCCTGTCATACTTGACACAAAATAAATACTATTTAAAAATCGAGGAAGATGACCACACAGCAGTTACTAGACCGCCGATAATTTCTGCTCTTCAAATGTTTATCCTCAACGCTGTCTTACTAGTGGAAAAAATTCTTATGAAGAGCTTGAAGTCTTTAAGTGTAATGAGCCTCTAGTCAAAACGAAGCTTTAGAATAAAAACCTACCTGCTTTGCTGCTATGACAGAGAACAATTAAAGCCACAAGAACAACGGGTGCTTTCATCATGACCGGCAAACCAAAAGGGCTCTGGAAAAAACGAGTCACAAAAAACACAACTTTTCTTAAAGGTTAACACTTCTCATTACAAATTTAACTTAGAGAAATCTATGCCTTGCAAGTTAAGCTTCTGTCAAATAAAATAACCACTGCTATTCAAACAGAATCTCATAAAATTACTTCATTACAAATTTGCTACCGATTTTGAAAATATTTACGGCTTTTTAACTTCTTCAGTCGACTGATTATCTAGCAAGGTGATAGCGTACCGTATAGACTCCAAAAGTAGATAAAATTACGTATTTTCCTGCCAATGAATGTTCCGACAAGGCGAAGCAGAATTAGTAATCGAGAATGCACTTGACAAACGGAAGTGATCAGTAACTTGTTAATGTTTTATTGGATCTGTCAACTGTGCTAAGGTGTTTGATTTAGAACAATAACGATACCATGAACTATATGATGCTCCACAGTTAACTCAAAAACTATGAAAATCAAATGTCAATTTGAATGTTTCTTGTTTTTTCTTCGTCGGAGGTCTTATTAGTAGATCTATATAAACACGCCAAAAGAAACACGTCAAATCTGCCTAGTGTTAAAGAATTTGTGTTTGGCAGAGTGACGAAATTTGGACGTGAGTGTTTTTCTTCGTACCGACAGAGTAATGGAGAAATTAGAAACAGCGCGCAAAGTAGTTTATTTATTATCTTTTTTTTTTATTTTCTTGTTGCTCTGAGTGTATTTCTAACTACGTAGAAAATATGTTGGAGCCCCCATCCACGTTGGAACACGGTAACCTTTAATGGACAACAAAAGTTGCTCATTGAAATTCCACATTTGAGCCTCTTACAAAACTCCTCAGTAGTTGTATGGGCTCGTATAGGGCGAATTTGACAGGTGCTGTTGTGCAAAGAAGTTCTATTGTTTTCTTGAGTTTGACGTATCCATGGCAACCAGAAGCGCTGCCCCTTCAGCACAGATTTATCAGGTATTGCTATGCAAAGGATTCTATTGTTTTCTTAAATTTTAAGTATCCATGACAACCAGAAGCCCACCCTTTGACGTTTGACGAATGACGTCATTAATCTCCCTTCCGTGTTGGCCGGGTAAAAAGGCTGGTAAGAAACAATGGATATTATTGTTTTCAGCCAAATTTCAGCCAATCAGGAGTCGAATTGAAACTTCAAGATGGCTGACCCTTATGGAACAATAGTTTCAGCCAATCAGGAGCCGACTAAAGAATTCAAGATGGCGGCACCCATGCAAGGGAAAGTCGGCCATGCTGGAAAACAGCCAACCCGCCACAACGGAGAACTGGGATTGGTCTCAGAGATTTCTATGGCAACGAGGATAGAACAAATCGATAACATTAAATATGGTGAAAACTTACGTAAGTCTGGAGCTCCTTCCACTATGACTGTCCAAAGTTAGAGGGAGAAATGGATCCGAGTTGTTTTATATAAAGCAGGACGCAAAGCAGGCCGGGACGGTGACATCATCATGATCAGAAACCAATCGAAGACAAGGATGACGCCATGGCTTGCCGGTCCCCTCTTGCAAGGAAAGCATTAAACCCTGAGTGTCTCAATGGCGCTGAAACCATACATTGGAAGCCTAGAAGTTTCTCACAAAACACGCAAGGACTGAAACTTTCATGTATCACTTCCAATCCCATGTGTATACGATCTTTAACATGTTGGTGAATAGCTAGGGTTTGAATGTAGTCTTGTCGTTAAAAGGGTAACAAATCCTAGTAACTTCTTGGTCGAAGGGCTAAAATGGGGACGAGAAGGTACTCCCCGCTCCAAAGCATTGCGGGAATGTAGTCACGGCAAAGAAATCGCGCAATTTTAGAGATAACCACATTTAATATCAAATTGTTTGCGCTAACGTTACAGTGGGGTAACCGCACACATTTCACTCAACTTTTGCTCCTAAGGTTTTGTCGAGAACTTATTATTTTGCGTGGTGTTAAAAGAAACAAGGGATGCATTCAAATTGCGTTCAAACAAGTTTCAACAAGCTTAAACGTTTGTAATTAGGTTAACGCTTGGATTGTTTAAAATTTCTTTCATTGAAGTAAGACGCTTTTCTCAAGGGAGCCAGCGAGATACGTTTAAAGTGAATAACTTAACAGTTGTTGAACACGCAATGTTTTGATTTAAAATAGGTTAACTCTTGCGTGATATCACAGTGCTTTGTTAAACAGATAAGAACGAATGTTAACGAACTTGAAAAAAGCGTTTAGACAAACGACAGGCAACAAGTTTTAACACGAAACAAACGAATTGACTGAATAATGAGAAATTTAAAGTATGTCAACAACAGAACTAACAGAACAACCACTCGAATAAAAAATTCGATCTAACGTTTTTCTTAGTCATGCATGTACTGTTTAAAAATTCTTTCATTGAAGTAAGATGCTTTTCTCAAGGGAGCGAGCGAGATACGTTTAAAGAGAATAACTTAACAGTTATTGAACACGCAATGTTTCTATTCATCCTTTTTGACTTTCAACTTTATAATAATAGTAATAAACTTCATTTCACTTAACTCTTGCTCCTAAGGTTTTTTCCAGAACTTATTATTTTGCGCTGACGGTGTTAAAAGAAACAAGGGATGCATTGGAAGTTGCGTTCAAACAAGTTTAACCAAGCCTGAAGAATTAATTAAGTTAACGCATGTATTGTTTTAAGTTTCTTTATAAGATGTTTTTCTCAAGGGAGCGAGCGAGATACCTTTAAAGGGAATAACTTAAAAGTTGTTCAACTTGCAATGTTTTGGTTGTGTTCTGGTGTACTGGTACACAGAGGGCCAATAACCGGCATTGTACTCCTTTCTTTACGAACCTTTGTTTAGCTGTTGAACATTATTGGGTCTTTTGTATCGGTTCTTCGGAACCGGTACACGAGGAGAGAACCAATGTTTTGATTCAACCGTGTTGACTTTTAACTCTATAATGGTAACAATAAACTTCATTTCAATCAAACTTTTGCCCCAAAGGGGTTTTTCTCGCGGATATCATTTTGCACTGTGTTAAAAGAAACAAGAGATCCATTCGAATTGCGTTCAATCAAGTTATAAGAACGGACGAAATTTATGAATAGGTTAACTCTTGCATGATATCACATTGTTTTGTTAAAAGATAAAATGAATGCTTACGAACTTGAAAAAATCGTTCAGCCAAACGACAAGCAACGAGTTTTAGCATGAAACAAACGAAACGAATAATGAGAATGAGAATGAGAAAAGTACGTCAACACCAGAACTAACAGAACAACCACTCGAATAAAAATTCGATCTAACGTTATTCTTAGTCGTGTATTGTTTAACATTTCTTTCATTAATGTAAGAGAGAGCGAGGTACGTTTAAAATGAATAACTTAACAGTTGTTGAACACGCAATGTTTTGATAAAAAACTTATCAAGCATTCTTTTAAACCATATTGTAATTAAACGGAATAAAAATCGTTGTCAAACAAAAGACATAATGATTATCCCGTCTATCGACAAACATAGTTACGCCTTTCTGTGCTGAGAAATCCAAAGAGAGTGAAATTGGAGGAAAAAAAGTTCCGACCCATACAGTTAAGAATTACATCAAAGCAACTGGAAACAAACGTTTCACTTGAAGTAAAGATCTACCTTCATTTACAAACACTAATGTGTTACAAAGAGTCTTGATGCTTACTTTATAACGTTTATTGAATAATAATAGCATGAACTCTGAAGGGAGAATTGGTTACAACTGAAACTTTCTCGTGGTCTATAGAAATCGTTTCTGTTATGGTTTTAATCCTCGGCTTGTCATCCTCTTTAAGTCCACTTTTAAGGTTTCTCTCACGTTGTAGAACTAATCTCGGATGTCGGTATTTCACATTTTGTAACGCTGGGTGCTAGACTCGTTTCCAGTTTCTCTGACCCTTGGTCCCAGACCCCAAAATGCGCCATTTCTTTAACCGTTCCCTGTTATCTTTACGTATTTCCGTCGGTAACGGCGAACTTATATGTTCCTTGTTCTGTTGAAAATAAGCTGTCTGGTTCCTGGCCCTGACGATCTCTTCCTTGTTGGTTTCATACCATCTTTTACGACGGGCTTTCAGAGTCTCAGAATTCTCTATACGCTATCGTTTTTGACGGGCTAGGATTCGTTCCCTGTTCGCTGCATAGTGCCTTTTATGGTAGGTAGGTATGGTAGATATTCTAATTCAGTGTATCACACCGAGGCTTCTTCTTTTTCTTCGTCATCATCCGAGTTCTCGGATAGAATCTTTCTGCCTATGACTCTCTTTAAAAGGAACTTCTGTTTATCTACTTCTGACTCCGCCGCTTCGTCAAAATACACGTTATCGTCGTCAATAAAGTCTTGAAGAGTTTTCTTGACTTTGCAGTGTAGTGCGTCGTGTTTGATGCGGTGGATCCATTTTAGACGCAGTAAGTTAAACCTCCGTAGCCTTCTTCTACTTATAGGTAAGAGGGTTTTGAAAGTAGCATCCTCGGCGTATGTTTGGTCTTTACCCTTGTCCATGAACCGTTGGATTTGTTTCGTGTGGGGGTCTTCGATATCTTTTCCCACTTCTTTACGTAACGGACTCCACGGATCATAGTTTGGTTCATCGTCCTCCAGTTCTCCTTCGTCTTCGGAGCTGCTACTTTTCACCTCCTCTTCCTCCTGTTCCTCTTCAGGGTCCAATTCTTCCTCAGTCCTCTACGTATTCAGTCATTTCTTCCACGGTGTCAAAAATATTTGGTGAGCGATCTTCCCTGGTATTTTCTCTTCTCTTGTTGACCTTCACCCAAGTCAGTGCGCTTTAAATGAGCCCAGTCGATTGAGGCGTTGATTGATATACATCAAACATTCTCTTGTTTTCTACGATCCCAGCTTGGGTATCCCTTATGCGTCAAGGGGTCACTAAACATGCGTCTCCTGTCATCACTGGCGGGGTGTAAATCCAAGACCATGTACCCAAACGGTAGTTCCCACTTTTTGATGCACGTCCATCATGTCTTGCTAACAAGTGGGGAAGGCCTGAAGTAGTAAATTTTTCATAGCTAATTGATCTTTCGGATTCTTGAAGGCTATGATGTAGTGAACATTCCTAGAAATACTCCTGGCATATTTTCCTGGCGGAAACATGTCTTGACACGAGCATATCACGGTAATATTTTGGTGAACTCTTTGTCTTCACCTCCCTCTGCCATCAGATCATCTAGCACCAGTAATCCCTCCCTGCGGAAGTCATGAATTAAGATTGTCTATCTCGGGAATCCCTTCACGAAATTGTACACCGGCCTCTTGCATACCTCGAAATCCATTTTGCCATGCCGTGTAACAATAATGAATTGCGGGAGGAAGATTTTAAACAATTCGTCCAAGTGATCCAAGATAATGATTCGGTAAAGCATGTCTTGTCACAGCCAGAGCGACCCACGATCAAGATACTGGAGGGTGTCCCATTTTTATTTTATTTAGGTTTTCATTCTGTTTTCCAGAAGGAAAAATAATGTTTGAGGCATCCTTTTGTGTATTTTCACTTCTTCTGCCTTGACAACTATGTTTCTCGTGACGAATTCTACTGTCTGCACGAGAAAATTCTCTATGACAAGGGACATGACCTCTTGCTAGTTTGACTCAAAATGAATTGACGCAGTGTAAGCCTTATTTTTATACATGGTTGATGATGGGATGGTGGTGCTGGTGAATGTGGTGGCGGTGGTGATGGTGGTGAATGTGATGGCGATGGTTGCGGTGAATGTTGTGGTGGTGGTGGTAGTGATGGTTGTGGTGAATGACGTGGTGGTGGTAAGTGTGGTGGCGGTGGCTAGGGTGGAGGTAGTGGTGGTGGTGGTTGTGGTGAATGGAATGGTGGTGGTAAATGTGGTGGTGGTGGTAGTGGTGGTTGTGGTGAATGACGTGGTGGTGGTAACTGTGGTGGCGGTGGCGGTGGCTAGGGTGGAGGTAGTGGTGGTGGTGGTTGTGGTGAATGGAATGGTGGTGGTAAATGTGGTGGTGTTGGTGGTGGTGAATGTGGCCATGGTGGTGGTGTGTGGTAATATGGTGTTGGTGGTGTGGTAATATGGTGGTGGTGGAGGGGTTCCCTTTTTTCTCTGACGTCACCTTTAGGATCACGTGATAAATCTTCAAGGGTTATGTAGCAATATAGTAGCTACATACTAACAAAGCATCTTACTCTCTATCAATGAGCCTCGCCTCATCTTTCATCACAACGGCACAAAAGGTTTGCCTAGACTTGTCTAGACTTTCGTAGGCTTGTCCTCGCATATACAATACTATATTAAACAATATTAGGATACTAAGAGCATACACTTAGTACGTTTTTCATTTTCGCCAAACTCTTGCAAAGACGGTTTATCGCAGTCCGTCATATCCTCAAGTAATATTACTCCAGACTGCAACAGACCAGGCAAGTGGAAGCGAGTACACCTCTGTTAACGGTAGTTGAGGTGGGAAAAAACTAGCAACAAATTTTTAGTCGCCCATGTGCTCCAGCTTACTTATGCTGCAATGCAAGAAGAGAAACTGAATGGTTGTCATGGATGTGTTTTTCAACACCCGAATCAAAGAGCAATGATGGATAGTAAAGAAGCATGCTTTTATATCATGATGAAGCGAGAGTGAACTTTGATGTGAACGATATCCTAAAAACGGCCAACCAAGTTTGGTGAGAGAACACAAACGAAACAACTGGAAGACTGTATTCTATACGCCATTAATTACGGTCCAAATGGTCTCAAATCCAACGATTTTAGTGACATGGAAGTTTACGAAGATCACGACACTGAAAAAGTTATGAATGTTGACCCGAGAGGAATACAGAGTCCCGACAGTGTTGTCAGAAAAGACGAAGAACCATTTTACAATTAGTGAAATTCAAGATAAATTTTTTGTCTAAATCATGTTCACGATTATCACAAACTCAAGAAAAAAAATTCAAGAAAACTTCTTTGCATAACAACACCTGTCAAATACGTTCATACAACTACTCTCCTCAAAACAGAGCGAATGACGAAGGGCTAACGCTCGGAACGTCAGCTTTATAACTCGTTACGGTGGCCAATTTACATTTTCAACTTAGCTGATATAACCAAATTACCTTATTAGATAACCTACCGTGCAAAATAAAGCCTCCAAAACTGGCAGGATCAACACTAACTACAGGGCTGAAAATGTCATGGCTAAATTGAGATCAGTCTGTCCAATGGCATCACACGTTTATTGCACTTCTTTATTAAAGAGTAATAAACGTGCAATTCAATAAACTAAGGTTACGTTTCTATCGTTAATAATTAAGATTAAACAATAGTCCCTTTTCCGCCACTAAATAAAACTTTTTATCCATTTCTGAAAGCTTTTATCCTGTTAGCAGCTTTCAATATTTATAAACGATTTAACATACTGGGCGGGTTTAAATCTGTAGATTAAGTGATAATAAAAAGCCTAAAAAATTAAGAATTTGCATTTAAGTTTTAAAACAAAGAAATGTAACCTTAGTGAAGTCTACGAATATTACAAAACAGTTGCGTCGCGACCGCGATTCCAATAGCAGTTTCAAAACCTTGTTAACAGAAGTTAACTGACAAAAAAGAATGTAAAAACTAACAGTAAAAATTACAGAGTTTGAGAGAAATGAGCGGGTTACAAACTCATTCCGCCATTTTGAGCTATTTTGAACGCCGTAGCGCGCACTCTCTTCTTTATTTTTTTACCGCTCGGGAAAAGGCAATATTGATTATTATATTTAGAGAAGTGATCACGTAATTGCCTAGTTTATTGGCGATGTTTAAAACCGATTTTCCGATTGCAGGTTGTCGTGAAATACCAAGTGATTTATTCCTTATTCATCCTCTATTACACAAAAGGTTGGATTTCAATACTTGTGTAAGGATTGAAAGAGAGAGGCCGCGTTTTCACTTATTTTGCCAGACAGTTAATTAATTCATTTTTTAAAGTAAGAGTTCAACCGCTTAAGCAAACAGATTCTATGAAGGAAAATGGAAAGGGTAACATATACTTTAGTAAAACGTGTTGTATGGCCCTTTGCTTGATGAAGTGGATTTATTTAAGGATAAAAAGAAGAGAAAAAGAAAAAGATAACAGAAACAGAGAGGAAGAGTTAATGTATAGCAAATAAAAAACAATAATGGTTGATGCTGCACTAGATAGTATTGAGCAAAATATTACTGGTAAAATGCATTTTGACGTTTTTTCTGGTTGGCTCGTTGCGTATAGATAAGAGAATGTCATTCCAATAATATCATCCAATTACAGTTGGGAAAAATTTTCTTACGTTTATTCTGAAAGAAATTGGGTTTAAGAGTTGTAAGGATGTACTTCGAGTAGAGTAGTTATGTTGCTCAGATACTAGGGACAAGTTAAAATCTGACGACTTATTGTCTATTAAGTAATAATAAAATAATTGCGGGAATACTTTAGCAATGTCGGGGAGCTTAATGAGGCCAAGGTTTACATAATGGGGAGTAACATGTTCACAATTTTTCTTTTGTAGTTTTGCCAACTGTGAAACTGAAGCTTCGTAATTATTACCCCACGGTACGCAACCATATAATTTAAATAAGTATACACGTATTATGTATGAATAAAGGATGAAAGTTTGTAAAGAAACTGTGGTGCTGTGTCGGTGGGGGTTATATCAATTAAGTTGGAATTTTAAATTGACCACCGTACGCGAGTTAAAAAGCTGACGTTTCGAACTTCAGCCCCTAAATATTACCCAATCTAAAGCGATATTGATTTGATACCAATAATTTGTGGAATAAAAGAATTAGCTGATTCAAAATAACCTCTCAAAACGTTTACTCAACGCAGAAAGAACTAATATAGGACGCGGTAGTTATTACACGAGGACGGCGAGAGCCTTGTTTGAAGATCGGGATAACTTTGGCAGTTTTAAACTTTCTGGAAATATACCTATTTAGTATTTACATGGTCTCTTGGTATTTACCACACAAGTGAATAGTGCTTTTCGCGCACGCTGATTGGCTAGCTTGGAGGTTATTAGCCAAGTACTATTCACCTCCGAGCAGCAGAAGAAAACCAAAATGGCTTCCCGTTTCAAATAAAGTTACTCTGAAACAAGTAAAGTTACTCTTTGGTCCGCCAGTTATTCAGCTTGTGTAGTATATACTAAAACAGAAAAGAAAAAGAAAGGATAGACGTTACATAAAAAACTGGCGGCCTATTTCTTTATTAAATGTTGACACTAAAATTGCTTCGAAAGCATTAGCATTGCGAATAGAAAAAGTATTGCCTTTTATCATAAACGGGGACCAATATGCTTACGTCAAAGGCAGAACTATTTTTGACGCGGTCCGGTCAATCGAAGACATCATGGAATACACGAGAATTAACCAGATACCTGGGTTAATGGTGGCAATTGACTTTGAAAAAGCATTCGATTCTATAAGCTGGAATTTTTTGCTAAAAGCATTAAAATCGTTTAATCTTGGCGAATCGTTTGTTAAATGGATCTCTGTATTTTATTCTAATATATCCAGTTGTGTTATAAATAATGGTTTTTCGACGCCATTGTTCAATGTTGAAAGAGGTGTCAGACAAGGGGACCCGTTATCACCGTATCTGTTCATCATAGTGTTGGAACTACTATTAATTAAAATACGAAGTAATCCTCGTATTAAAGGAATTAAATTTGG
>OMLO01003540.1_pt1 | contig 12883 bp, 8 predicted proteins | sample 1674811 | NCBI WGS metagenome assembly OMLO01 (sample SAMN06265003, study PRJEB25207) | coral metagenome | isolation source: Coral host | place: Mexico:La Bocana,Puerto Morelos, Mexico | collected 2008-11-13
CATATTGTAAATAATTTATTCATATTTTGTATTATATAACTGTATCACGTACTTGTTATTCACTATTAAACTGAAGAATGCATAAGCATGCCGAAACATGTCTTTAAAAATAGTTGTCCGTTTTCTTCAATATTCTTATAAATATTGTGTTCACTACGTGGAGCGACACGTGTTCTGGTTTCTGAGAGTGGGTTACAAATACACACCTATAAGACCTCACTGAAAATTCCTGCTTTAAAATATCTTCTCAAACACATTAACTACCCATCAAATGTTTGGATATCTGATCTTGGTTAAACACCTCGAGGTTCGTAAAAATTACTCAGCTGTGAGTCGTACTTTAAACTCTCTTCTACGTGTTTGGTGTTTGATATATTATCGACAAGCAAATATGTGTGAAGCAAAGCTTTCCCCGCCTAAGATGAAACAAAATGTGAAATATCTTTCAAATGAGTGTTTCATCTGCATGAAAATTACCTCGTGCGTAAAAAGGTTTTGTACAAAGCTCGCTTTTAAGTTTGAGCTCTTGTGTCTGATCCTGAATAGTCTTTTATATTTCCGTTACATTTTAACATAAATAATTTACCTTTTTTATAATGAAGACGGCAACAGCTTCTCAAGCGGTGAACAGACCTCGTTTTAGATTGAAGCAACCTTTTAAGCTAAAATTGTTAAAACACCGCTGACACCGTTGAAACAGGTGTCTGTGGGTCACATTATTTTACAAAGGTAATTTTACACTGTGACCTAAATAAATATATGTACAACCCAGAATTTACCGTTTGGGAAACAGTGCCTCGCGTATTAGCCGAAGGCCTAAAGGTTTCTAATATTGAGGTAAAATCTGATGCGTGTAGCGTGACTGCTTGTGCAGCGTTACTCGTAAGACTTGCGTGACGTTCGCAATGCATGTTTCTTGAACGCACATTGTTTGTGGCATCACTCATGTGGTGATTACGTGAACTAGTAAGTAAGTACTGGTAAGAAGAGTTGTTAACTGTTTTGGCGTACAACAATTCTGTGATTTTCAAGATGTAAAACGCTGTCATCTATGTGTTGAACGCCGCAAAGTGTCCAGCTCAGTTGCTAAACCTTCCATTTGTCGCGCTGTCGATTCCTACCGAGAAAGAACCAGGATAAGACAATTAACTGTTTCTTCTACATAAAAAAAGGAATAACGAAATGAGAGTTAACTTAAAGGCAGTAGAAAAGATTAACGAGTAGAATTAATGAAAAACTGTAAAAATGTGCGTGTGTATTGACAAAACCTCTGAACGAGCCGCCCGACATTGCCTTACAGGCCGTGGCGAAATGAGTGTACTCTCCACCCCATTAGCTAAGCACTTTGTACCTTGAGTCTTTCCAGCTTTTGTGTAGTCATTAGGTTATAGTCCCTCTCGGCCTGTAGAGCGTGTTTCATTCCTTTTGTTTCCCAGTGGTTCTCGGCCACGTCACTCGCTAATTTGCTGATTGTCATACGACTAGCCTGCGAAGTGGAAAGTATGGATTTTAGTTAGTTTTCAGTTCCATTCACCAGAAATGTGTCCGCTAGCGATATCTAGAAAAGATCTAAACGTGGAGTACGTGATATCACAGCATGATTAGTCCCTGGTACTAAACCTCCCATGGTTTTTGATCCACCCGGAAGGGAAATTTCACGTTTTCAGAAGAAAGAAAAAACGATATCCGATTCCTCGTTTTCGATTTTTCCAAGTCATGGTGTCATGTAGCTTGCATCAAGGAAATTTGTCACATACACTTTAACGATACCCTGCGACAAGAACTTCTTCAACTTCTAGTTGATAAAGGAAAGATGAACAAAACAGCAAAATTTACGTTTCGAGCGTTGCATCTTTGTGGGAGTTCAAACCAATACAAATCTTGTGCAGCGTTTAAGGAAAAAAAAAACACTTGGCTTTACCCTCATAAGTTCTTTAGCTTTTTCAGTCGCTTCATCGACTCTCCTTTTCTCGTGCTCTCGTTTCTTAAAGGTTTCTCGGTTTTGCTTTTCCAAGGCGTCCTGTACTTTCCTGTAAAAGCGAAAAAAGAGGCTTATATTGGACTAAAACTGGGAAGCGCGTGGCTAAGTGGTTTTTGCGGTGAATTCTGGATTGCGGCGGCTGCAGACAAACACCTAACTTAATTAAGAAAATTCCTTTTTTAATATGGAATCAGCATTTCGTACCTTGATCGCGCTAATTCAGCCTGTAAATTCCCAAATTTTGTCTTGAACCATTCTTGAGCTTCACGAAGATTCTCTGAAACCTGAAAAAAATGATAACCTTGGTATTATAACAGGGAAAACTCCATAACTTCGGTTAAGCCTTATTTATCAGATGGCTAATCCGGCGAAGATGATGAAAACATAAACAGACTTGGCCCCACGCACACTACGCCGCAGAAATTTAAAAGCGCAACGATGTTTGTAAGGTTACACCTTTCGTCCACACTAATCCCTCACGAAAATGGAGCTTTTTGAAAACGCTCTTCAAACCGGTGGAATTTGAAAAATCACGTGATTTCCTTGACCGAGTTTTCCTCAAATACAAATTCAAAATGACCGGTAATTGTTGAGTTTCCAAATTTCTTCGGCGCAGTGCAGATAGTCCCTTATACTGATCTTGAAATTAAAATCTCACTGCAACGTGGAATGCCATCATTGCCTTTACTGCCAGCGTTTATATTTTTATTCTTGCAATTACATCATGTATTTGGGGGCTTTTGGCACGTGACGCATAACACCAAAAGTGAACAGATACTTTGTGAGTTTTTCGAGAAAATAGCTGTTGTTTTAGCTTAATCTCTCTTACTTTTAGACGAGGTAGTGGAGAGGAGCTGGATGGTCAAATTTTACCGATTTTATTACGCGTTTTATCGTCTGCCCTGGTAAAGACAAGATTTTTTGCACCAGGGTTGCAGCAGCTGTCGATTGAGTATGTACTTCATGTATGGGTAAATAGCAGTATCGTTCCTCAAGAGTGTCGATTGTTTAGAGTGAAGCGTCTTTCAATCTACCTCGAAAAAACGCTGTTTCTTAAAATAAACTGTTTGCCTCAGCTGGCGTTGTTTTTGACAGCACTATATGCATGTTGTTCGACCATTTTTAATTGCACGCCAAGGCTGACAGAAACCTTTAATTTTGGTATGCTAGTAATTAATAAATTTAACACTCGCAGCTGCAGCTTTAAATTTCATCAAAATTTTTAAAACATTTGCAGTTTGGAGAAATCAAAACAACCATTTCTCTTTTCCCAAGCGCAGAACACAAAATGAAATTACAAATATCATTTTCTATTTAGGAAAAAGGAGCTACTGAAGAGAACGGCCCCTTGTTTAATTTAACAAGCAGCAAACTTAACATGTTGTCAGTATGCAAACTGTCTCTACACAATACTCCACAAACTCTAATAAAAGTTAAGAAAATTCATTAATGAACATGGGCCTCGATGAACGAGTCGAAAGTCCAGAGAAACGTCTGTCTGTGTATTATCGTTTCATCTACAATAGAACTCTGTTAAATTGGTCACCATCATCCATGAAAATTTGACCGTATTAACGGGTTGGGTGAAATTTCATGACGCCTTGACAGGCATCACAATTGGACTTTTAAACACCTGTTCTTTTAAAAGTAAGTATTTGAAATGCAGGTATAGTTTTTAAAAAAGTTGAAACTTCAATCTTTACATACAGACAATATTAACAATGGAAAGACCTAACTGGTTCGAATGACCGTATTTGTAAAAATATAGAGGATAATACAGGATGGCATTTCAGAAAGTGGCCGTCCGCCGTAATAACCGGGGTTTTGTAATTAAGAAAATGTATGGGTGTTTTGGGGGGACAAAAAATACTGATCGTACTAACGAGGTGACCGTTAGATGGGATTCTACTGTATTACATCTGAAGACAAATCATGGAGAAAACCAAACTAAACTGAACTTAAAAACTACTCCTTTGAAAATCGAGTGACACAGCGACAATTTCTCCTTCAAGTCGCACTCCCTACTGCACAAGCCTCGCCCGAACCGGAAAATTGCATAAGGCTACCAAACTCACCGTTTCCACCAACTCCTTCCTTTACAAAACGACCGGGTTGGATTAATACAGCCTTGTGGAGAAAAGCTGACCTGAATGCCTCTCTTTATTTAACAATGCTAACAACTCTTCGGAGCATATTCGCAAATTTACATGTTACTTTAATCATTGCTCATTTGGGTGGCTATTTTACAGTGACACCGATAAACTAAATTGCGTAATTAATATCAACAGTCTTAAACTCTTGACAATTTTTTGAAGAATTCTCTCAAGAATTTTCTACCGTTTTCATCTTTACCAGGTACACTTTAAGCGATGTTATTTGTCGGACAAGTGCTAACTGAATGAATGACAAAGTGCTTGTTTGATTGTGTCCTTCACTGCTTGTCTAACTCCTTCTATCTTCCAGCAGAAAAGAATCGGGTTTAATGACGAGTTTAAGTAGACTATAGCGATTGTATACCGGTTAACGAGAACAACAGATGGTGATAGTTCTGTTTTACTTAATAACGCCAGCGCTATTACACGGGGGAGAAAACAAGCGACTAACGCGAACTGCAACCACAACGCACCGGAAACTGCCCTTTTGTATCGCGCTATGTTCAGCTCATCCGCTTGGTTCGAATGCGGCTGTTGAATGTTGTCACCTACTTGATTTTGATGATGGCGAAGGCCGAAGTAAATCTTTGTGTTAGAGAAGATCGAAGTTACTAGAGACAGAGATACAACGATAATCTTGTACCACCAGGTTACAAGAGGATTCCAGAAATAGATTCCCGTCAGAGCAGTAGACACAACCCAAAAAGTAACAACGATTACATAGGCTCGCTTCAGAGTTACAACTTGCCTGTATCTCAGACCCAACAACAGGGCGAGAAGTCTGTCCACGCTTATTGCAGTCACTGTCAACAGAGACACTGCGAACAGAATAGCATGTATCACAAAACCTGTGAGTAATAAGTAGCGACAAATATTCCAGTGTTCATTCACTACAGTCATTAAATAAATACCAGCAAGAGGCTCGAGAATCAGACCAACACAGAGATCAGTTGCTGCAAGGTTACTTAGCAAGAGTTTGGACGGCGGATGAAGCGAAGACTCCTTGCGAAGAGCGACTAGGATCACAGCATTTCCAAGAAAAGCGGTAATAGACCCCAAAACGTTTAAAACTGAGATAAATGTCAACTGGCCGTGTATTTTAGCAGTTAAATTAGCCGAGCAGTATAGCTGTCCAATCACGTTTTGCGTTGCATCTGCAGAGAATCTTACGGTTGTCATTACTGCGAAAAAAACTATCTGTGGTTTAACTTGAAGCTGTAATCCTTTGATCAGAATTCATTCACTATCCCTAAAGTTACTCAGAGTGATAAAACTTCCTTTTTTAATTCTTTGTATATAATCAAACATGAATTTATTAATTTGGAAAACAAATGGTTGACTTGCAAACACTGGCGGCGTTATTTTGTATTTTATTTCAAATAAGCACAAAAATACAAATTAATAAATAACTCAGTACAACAGCTGGTGAGACTAAAAGAGAAATTTTTAACTTGAAGAAATATCTACTCATCGCGTTTTGCTTTAAAACTGGCAACTTTCCAAAGCTGCTTTCTCCGTGTGGCCTTATCTTCAAAGGACTGGTAAAAAGCTGTAGCCAGGCAATAAATTTTTCTAGCTTCACTGCATGTCTAGTTGTTATTTCCAGTGTTTTAATAATGAAATGAAATGAAAACAGGCCTCCTTTTAATTTACTCTGCAATTCAGTATTTACTTTACTCATGCAAAAGTGTTTTCCAATCAGCACGTGTAGCCATTTTTTTTTGTTATTCTGAACAAGTTTAATTTGTCTCACACACGAGAATATTCGAACCTCGCCTGGCCACATCTAAAGATGCAACTTCATAATCATGTCAAGATGACAGCGAAACGTTTAAAACGCATTATAAAAGGTATTACTAATTCAGTGTGTTTGCTGCATATATGAGCATACTGAACTTTAGATTCACACAATTTCAAAACAAAATTTCACACAATTATTTTAATTAGAATAGCATCAAAGAGGATTAATATGTAATATATAACTAATCCAAATAAAACACAGAAGTTAACATCTGCTTCAATCTGCATTGACAGGCAGTAAGAAATTCTAAAACGTCTTCCTTTGAACAAACACCTTAGTCCTTATGCTGCCTTAGACTGAGTTTATGAACCTCAGATTAAGTTCTCATAGGGTCCCTTACTCTATATGCACGCGTCCTCAAATATCCACCTCCATCAAGATCCACGAGCAACCCACAAACCCCAATTTTGTTCTGTCGAGCTAGGGCTGTTGATTTACCTTTGTCAACATAGGCTAAATTGCAGAATACCTAGCCCAGCCATTTGCATCTCATTGCATAAGAATATAGCTCTTTCTTCGGACCGGGTATTCTGCAATCGCTCCTCAACACATAAGCAATAACAAATGGCTAAGAGCTTTGTTCAGTCTATACCTTGTTCTAATATAATTTAACTTTTCTTGATTTTTTTTCTTGGAGGAAGATGTTTGCACCATGTGCCCGTGGGAGTTTTCCATTCGATGCAAAATTCCGGTTTGAATTTTCGGAAATTTTCAGTGACGAATGAAATATAATTTTCTGGAATTTCCGGAACAGAAGACAACCTTACGAGTTATACCGAAATTTTCGAAAATTTCCTCCGGGAATTTTCGTTCCATTTTTGACTTTCTTCCCACAATTTACGGAATTTTCGGTTGAATGGTTAACTTTTCGGAAATTTAACGATTTTCAGATTTCCTGAAAAGTTACGTATCATTTGTCGCTTTTCCGAAATATTCGGAATTTTCGGTTCAATGGAAAGCGACCTTTTCAACTTCTTTAGTTACATGCCAAGAAAAACGCTGTTTTTAAATATCGAATACGGGTAGTCAGGTGTTGACATATTATAAGTTAAACGGTTTGTCACTGACTCTTTTTAGGTTTTTTTGTTAGACGTTTCGGCTAATACTTAAGCCTTCATCAGTAATGAAAGCGAGTTCGTTGTTACACGCTATTTAAAAAGGAAAAGAAAACGTAGCGCGAGACTTCCGCGCGTGACCAGAAACGTTATTTTTGAAAAAACTCTTATGCTCGTGCAATGCATTTATATGCTTCCGGGATTGTGATATGATCGTTTCCAGCATTTGGATCTTCAATCGAGTGGTCACGCGCGGAAGTCTCGCGCTACGTTTTCTTTTCCTTTTTAAATAGCGTGTAACAACGAACTCGCTTTCATTACTGATGAAGGCTTAAGTATTAGCCGAAACGTCTAACAAAAAAACCTAAAAAGAGTCAGTGACAAACCGGTTAACTTATAAAAACGCTGTTTGATACTTTTAATTTTGGCTTGCTAGTTACTTACATTATTTACACTCGCAGCTGCAAAAATTATGCACCCTTTTAACAACAATTTTTTTCTTTAACAAATTTTTAAGAAAATAAATTACGCTTCCTTTTCTCTTTTCTCCAGCGCTGAATAGAAACAAAAAAAACAACTATTCCTTTTTTACCAAATCAGGAAGATATTGCTAAATTGATTCATCTACTGTGTTAACCTGCTGTCAGTTTATGAACTGCCTTTATGCTCTGATAATAATAATGACGACAGTTAGGAAAATTCATCAGCAAATATCGCCAGTGTCTAGGCGCAATAAATTATTTTGTCTTATAAAAGATTTATGACAAATAAGATATTCTTTGACTTTTAGAATTAGGACAAAAACATACTAAACAAAGCTTTATACGTTTCCTTTGAAAAAAAAAGACAAAAAGAAAAGACGCAACCCACTGCTAAAACTTAGTTTTGCAAATTGCACAATCCCATGAAAATTATTTTTTGATTACGAGATGGCCCAGAAAAAATGCTTCTTTTTCGTCTCAGCAGAACTGTTCACCATTCCTAATCATAAATGAGATCTCTCGGCTTCCTGTGTGTGTTTTGTATCTACCGGAACATCACTTAACTACACACTGCTGCTTACCCTTAACAATAGGACCGAGTTGGAATAGTAACAGTTTTATGGAGACAAATTGTCGTGAATTCCATTTTTTTTTTCATGTCAGAATTATCTCGAACAATTCTTAATTAATGGATGGACAGAGAAGCACTTTTCTGATTGTGTCCTTCACTGCTTGTTTTACCTCGTTTATCTTCCAGCAGTAAAGAATCGGGTTTAATGAAGAGTTTAGGTAAACTAAAGTGATTGTATACTCCCTAGCGAGAAACAAAGGTGTGGATAGTCCACCGATAGACATCAAAGCCACGACGATACTGTCTGGTAGATAACAAATGGCTAACATGAACTGGAGCCATAGCGCAGTGCACACCACATTTCGGTATCGCGCTATGTTTAGTTGATTTGTTTGGTTCAGTTGCTGAGTATGATCTTGCACTTGATTCTGATGACGGCGGAGGGTGAAGAAAATCTTTGTGTAAGAGAAAATTGAGGTTGCAAGACACAGAGAGGCAACTAAAATGCTACATGATATAGCTATAAGGACATTCCTCAACATCATCATAGAAATTACAGTCTGCAAAACCCAGAAGGTAATAACGATCACATAGGTGCGCCTCAGAGTTACAACTTGTCTGTAACGCAGTCCCAGCGACAGGGCGAGAAGTCTGTCCACGCTTATTGCAGTCAGTGTCGACAGAGACACGCCACAAAAAATGGGGTCTGCTATAAAACCTGTGAGCGATACGTATCGACAAATATCCCACCTTTCGTTCATCACAGATATCAAAAAGATAACAAACAGAGGGTGTGAAATGATGCCAACACAGAGATCAGTTGCTGCAAGGTTACTTAGCAAGAGTTTGGACGGCGGATGAAGCGAAGACTCCTTGCGAAGAGCGACCAGGATCAGAGCATTTCCAAGAGATGCCGTAATGGCCAAAAAACTGTTCAAGATTGAAATAAATCTCAACTGGCCATGAGTTCCAGCGGTTAAACCTGCCCAACAAAAAGTTAGTTCAAGTCCTCCACGCTGTCCGTCTTCAGAAACATTTGCTGCGGTCATTACTAACCCTTCAAGACCTTTAACTCACGTCTGTTCAAATAACATATATGTACCTAGAGCAAAATATCTCTGAGGTTGATAATTTAAAGCCCCGTGTAAACCTGTTTTGGCCGTGGGCTGTTCTGTCGCTTTTGAAGTGATATGGGGCCACAGACAGCTGTTTCCCCTGTCTATTAAAATGCAAATAGTCACCTCCCAGGTGAGAACCGGCATCAGCATGCTGCCTATTCTACTAGTAAAACTCATGATGAAAATTAGTTAATTTATTATATGGCTGAACTGGTCCGCGATAAAAAAGAGAACTCTGATTGGTTCGCTCAAGGGTTCGAATTTTTCAATACGGACCGCTTATGAATTAATTTCGGTGAATTGCTTTTACGATTCATTGCACAAAATAATCAGCTTTTTGTTAAGTGGAAATATTTTCATCTCCATGTTTAGAGGGTAATTTCAGTTAATTGTTCACAAAAGCGACGCGAGAAACGTAAATAAATACTTACCTCTGGCGCGCGGGTTTACCGACAATGAATCACACAGACGCATAAATTTAGCAGCGGACTAATAAGGGCCATTTAATTTATTGAGCTAGTTTGCTCGTTTTGTATCGGAGAGTATTGGTCTCGTTCTTTTTTTGAAGCAGGTTTACCAACCGAGCTTCAGACTTCACGCTAATTCAATAACATATATATGGGTTATTGACCAAGTGTGAGGTAAATATGGCTGGATATTGGCCCAGTTCGTTTATTGGATCGAAACGGAGTCGAGGTCCATAAGCTCGGAAGGAAACAACGAGGCCAATATCAAGCCATCTTGGTTAATAAAGAATTTATTACATGGCTTTCGGGGAAATTTTTCTTGCGGGACAAGGCGGGTAGTCCCGAGTGATTCTTGAACTCTCGCGTAGCCAATCTTAACGCGGAATTTGCTTCATCTCGCCCGCTCACGGAACTAGCCACATAACAAAAATAAGTATTGTGTCCCGCAGGAAAAAAAAAAACGTTCCAAAGAAATTTCTGCGCATACTCAGAGACCCCAATTGTGCCTCGGATAAGCAATGTTTAGTAAAAACCTCCTAGCTTAGAATAAAGTTGAGATTTCCAGCAGCTCCATGTAAGAACTGAAATATCATTTCTGCTGATACGATATTTAACTAACATATTTAAGCAATTCATGCCGGCTTCAAAAGGCAAGACACTTTTTAAAGGAAATCACTGGACTCGTCTAGTAGATTTATCGAAAAAAAGCTGTTCTGGTTAGAATGCGAGTGGTCCATCTTTCGCTTAGTCTGTCGAGCGTGACGCGAGGACAAAAAATGTTCCCAAGGATTTAGCGCGGGATTTAATTCTTTTCGCGCGGTTTTCTTTCGCGTCACACACGACTGACTTAACGAAATGGTGACAGCTCGTAGTTTATGTTCCGGTTAAAGCTTCGATAACAAGCATCAGTCGACTCGAGATACCAATTAACTACCAAGTTTTTCTCAAATACTGAGAGCTTTTCCAATTTGGTTGAATTACATGTGGCCTCCACTTCAAAGCACTCATAACAAGCAATGATTGACATGTTTTCTAGCCTTCATTCAGGCTGTCGAACACGTGTTTTTTTTAAATTTACTTTGTAATTTAGTATTTGCTGTATATATACCCAAATAAACGCAACGAAAACACAGAAGTAAACATCTGCTTCAAATTACTTCAATAGACACTTGGAAATTCTAAAAACTCTTCTTCATGTGTTCCAACTCAACTTGAGGTGGTGTTTTGTGTGTCTATCTTGGCAACTCTTAGAGAATAAGGGCTCACTCAGTAAATTTGAGTCACGTACAAAGTTACCTTTTAATTGAAAGACACCTGAAAATAGCAGTTTACTAAGATACGAAAATACCAAAGAGATACTAACAAACCATGAAGGAACAAGTAAATAAAGGGTGAAAGTTTCTAAAGAAACTGTGGTGCTGTGTCGGTGGGGGTAACAAGGTAATTTGGTTATATCAACTAAGTTGACAATGTAAATTGGCCACCGTAACGAGTTATACAGCTGACGTTTCGAGCGTTAGCCCTTTGTCAGAGCTTCGAATTACCATAAAGGAACAAGAATGGTTAAGCATGGAGAAAATTACAAAGGATTACACATGACGAACTTGAAAAATTTAGGCTAAAAATAATCGAATGTACCTGTTGTGTTTCGAAGTTGGCCTCTGCTAATTTTTTCTCCGTCTCTTTTCTCGACGTCTCTAAGTCTTTTTCTCGTGCCTGCAGCTTCTATAAGAAAAGGACGACAAATTCAGTCAAATCAAGACTGAATGAAACAATGAAAGAATCTTCGCTGAACTCAAAAGCAACCGCGAAGAATTGCCGATTCTGACTCTCCAAACCAGCTCAATGTGGTAAGCAACACTTCAGGCTGCAAATGCCGTGGGGTCAGCCATTTTTCTTACCTGGCTGCGCACGCATTGAAGGCGATAGACGTCACAAGTTTATTTGACGCAAGTTCTTTAGCTAATAACTCAATTTTACAATTTACCTTATAACGTTGTTCCACATCTTTTCGAAGGCTCTTCTCTCGTTCAAGTTCTTCCTCTTTATCCCTAATAATGGTAACGTGGACTAGCGGGTTACAATTCTCATATCGTAATGCCTTAAATACGCGATCAAACAATATAAACGTCTACAAATAACAATGTTAACAACTTGTCAATAAATTTGTTAACAGGCAACGTACCGTTGAGCTTGAATTAAGGTTTCTAATTCTGTTTGAAGATCAGCAAACTTCGACACAAACTCACCAATTGTTTTTGCCTGCAAAAACATCAACAACACAGTGAAAGGACAATTGTTAGGAATAGAAAGCTCAGCGAGTGACGGAAGTGAAGTGTAGTGAAGAGACCACAGGAAGGTCTTCAAATTGACACCTTGAAAACTATATTTAAACACATTCAGTTTCGTGATAGCATTGAAAATAAAGTAAATGAGTACCGCGAGATTCGTACGTAAAATATAAATCATCGTTGTTTCTTAAACTCCCTAACAGCGCGAGAAGACTACTTACTGTCGCTTTCGTTCTACGCGGCCCGTAAAGAAAAACACTACGAACTACGCGATTTAAGTGTAAATGACAAAGTTGAGTACTTGGCGGTAAACTATAGAGGTTTTCCCAGATGAGTGATCAATAGCTCAAGTAGGTCCTCTTTATTGTGTCACTAGGGAGTTTAAGCAATGAGAATGGCGACCCCGAGGACAAGGCCTAATAAAAAATGAATTTATATTTTATCTATATCTGTTCAGTGCGCTTTTTGGTCTCAAAAATTCCTAAAGCTAATTTTTTGTTAATGCAAGCTTTCAATTCCAAATGAAAATACGAAAATTAGCCGCCGTAGTTCGCGTTCTCCAAAACACGTAGAACTTGGCCATTTGGTGTTCTTGTTTTGTAGAGGACGACAGAGATTTATACGCGAAAATGCAAAAAGGTACCAAAGAAAGAGAGGTACAGAGATTAATCAGTAAAGCACGACACAGCCATTGTTGTGCTCATTAAACCGTTTTTTCGGTGGCTTTCTCGTTGCCGTTGTCATTGTGGTTTGCTTAAGGCCCCTTATACTTTGCCAACCGCAGAGGCGATGAGAATAAAGGAAATCATTAACAAAGGTATATTGCCTTGATGTAGTATCAAATTCTCATGATTGACATGAAAGAAATCTATGGCATTTGGTAAGGAGAATCTAGCTGTTACGACACGAAGAGTACAACCAACGTACCTGTTCACTGTTTTTCCGGATGTACTCATTTTTAACA
>OMLO01003541.1_pt1 | contig 12882 bp, 8 predicted proteins | sample 1674811 | NCBI WGS metagenome assembly OMLO01 (sample SAMN06265003, study PRJEB25207) | coral metagenome | isolation source: Coral host | place: Mexico:La Bocana,Puerto Morelos, Mexico | collected 2008-11-13
AAATCTTGTTGTACAGAGTAAGTCGAAATTATAACATTTTATTTTCTCTTAACTACACATGATGTAACTCACATTGCTTTAGGCAAAATACCTTGATATAGGGAGGGCCTGGCGAGAACCATCCTTTACAAAGTATATACTAACAACAATTATTTTCTTACACTATTGTGCAATTCACATATATTGTATTGCTTGCGAGAACAATTTTTGTACTGACAACATATGTCAGTTGTAGATTTTTTGTACAATTTACACATCCCCTTTCTTTCAAAATGACTACAAGGCTGCTGTTATTTGACAAAGTTGAATGACTTATGTAATCTCCAAGTAAGCAGGCAAAGTTATCGCCAGTTAGTCTGGAGACTACAAATTTGACAACACAGATCGGCTTTATGAGAAAGAAACCTCTGTTCTGCTGTCAGTGATTATTATTATTATTACTATTCCAACCAAGAAAAGAGACAATTGACCTTTTTTTTTATACTTAGAATTATCAGAATATGTTTTGGTATATGTTATTGTGTAAAGAGAAAAATAAAGATTTCATTTTTGTAAAAAATTATTATTATTATTATTATTATTATTATTATTATTATTATTAAACCAACAACCCTTGACAAATTTGAGGAAATTAAGAATGATCTTCCACATAGGACTAAGAGAGCTGTCGATCTTGCAACAGAGAAAGGATCCTCAAGTTTGCTGACGGTCCTCCCTATAAAGGACATGGATCTTACTTTGAATAAGAGGGAATTTAAGGATGCCATCCACCTGAGGTACAACTGGGATATGAATGACATTCCATCGGTTTGCGTCTGTGGTGATGTCTTTAACATCGACCATGCCATGATCTGCAGACGTGTTGGCTTCATCATACAACGTCATAATGAAGTCCGCGATCTTCAAGCTGAAATGCTTAATATGGTCTGCTATGACGTTGAAGTGGAACCAGTCCTACAAGAAATCACTGGAGAGATGCTGCTCAGATGTGTCAATAAAGCGCCTGACGCTCGCCTGGATATTCACGCACGTGGGTTTTGGGATCGACAAAGTTCAGTCTTTTTCGACGTGAGGGTTTGTCACCCCAAGCCCAGAGCAAATATATCGCTAACATGAAAATGAAAAGAAGCGCTCATACGCAAAGAGAGTAATGGAAATCGAGCAAGGGACATTTACACCGCTAGTATTTTCAACTACAGGACAAATGGCTGAAGAATGCAGACGATACCACAGCAGACTAGCAGAACTTTTAGCAATAAAGACTACCCCACGACTATCGCTTGGGTCAGAACCAAAGTCTCTTTTGCAATCTTGAGAGCAGCATTTCTATGCCTGCATATCTCCCTCCGGCTATCCAAAAGTCAAAATTACTGTTTGTTGATTTGACCTTACAATCGTTTTACTCTCCTATATAACGATTTCGTGTACGCTTGTGCCAACAATGGAAGGTTCTTACATTCATAAGGGTTCTATTGCCATTCACGGCCCTTAATTTTAAACACAATACCTTCTATACAGTATTTTTTTTTTAAGATTTCCTTAATCCTTATCCGACTTTATCTAGATTCACGAATAAGAAATGAATACTACATATAAAATCAGCTCTTGATCGTGGGCACAAATTTAGACTATTTCCTTTAATTTTCAGGTGTTCAAAATGAAAATGGAGAATATTTGATCAAAATGCCCTCTTGGTTTTCCAAGGTTGTCTACAATGCTGGAACAAGAATATACTACAACAATAACAAAGAGTATCCTGACCGCTTAGAAATTGACGGGCCAACGAACATGACACTTAAAATACTGGTGAGCAACTTTATTGTCTCATACGTTTAAAATATGTTGGTATATCTGGGAGTGGGAAGGGGAAGGAGTCAGTGGCAATGTAATTATGTAACTACCTGCTTTCCGAGATTTCCGTGTAGTTTTAATACAGAGTTTACTTTGTGCTGCTGCAACTCTCTTCACAAAAAAAAAAAAAGCTTGATGTTTTAAGTCGTTCTCCTCGTCGTTTGGCAATTCCATAGTAGTGGTTTGGAAGCTAGGTGTATGTCCTTGGTAGCGATGGCCATGTAAGTTTCTTGAGGTTGAGCTTACCTTGTGCTGTGGCATTGCCCAGTGGTAGCATCGATCCACACTTGATGTAGCTGTAATGATATTTGTTTCATTTGAGAAGTAATTTTACGTTAAAACTAAGGTAATGGCCTCCTTACATTTTTGTGGAATTCCCACTGAAACTGGCTTTGAGAGCCGAACTGTTCCAAATCGTACTTGGCATCAGTACATAAAATTTCGACCAATATTTTACCTGGCGTCGTCTAAGGAAGCGAAACATTTTCCTTCTAATGGATCGATGTTCAAAAAGTCATTCAATTGCTTAAAACTATTGACGCGGACAAGGCAACTGGTCCTGACAATACTCCAATCAGGCTACTAAAAATTGCCGCTGATTTTATTGCACCCTCATCAACCAATCCCTACTGACCGATATTTTCCCTTGTGTGTGCAAACTAGCTAAAGTTTTGTCACCTACTTTAATGAATGGTTCCAAGTCAGATCGGAACAACTACCGCGGCTATATCTGTAACCCCTTCCGTAGCCAACATTTCTAAAACAATGTTTATGACCAACTTGATCACTATCTGAATGACAGTCTGGTTTTCGCTCCCTTGATAGTCCTCTAGCAGCCCTTTTCTTGTGATTAATGAATTACAACTGGTGTTTCAATATTAACAAAAGCCTTCTTAATGGCGTAATCTTCATTAATTTTAAGAAGGTTTTTTAACACCATTGACCACGAAATTATTCTAAAGAACGGTTTTTAATCTTATCTAACTAACTGTAAACCAACACACGTTCCGAGTAACTATCTCTCTAGCGCGAGCCTTCTAAACTGTGTCCTAAGCCTAGCCTCATTGTTGCTCAATATTCCTACATAAATGATCTACCAAATTGTTTAAATGCTGGATTCCCTAACAAGTATGCGGATGGCAACAACGGTTCGGATTATTGACACGAGGCAGAAACTATAATCTGTAAATGACTACACAATAGACAATGATTCAGATGGTATCCAATTGAACCAAACAATCTTTTCTGGAAGGCCAGTATACATTAGTAAAAATCTCAAAGAAAGTCTACTCAAGTAGTGATGGGCTTTAGAGAGTCAGACCATTTATGTCCATCCATACTGTAGGTCTTTTTGAACCATATCTTGATTACTGTTAGTAGTGCTGTATGGGATGGCTTGTCGCAGCAGCTGTACCAAAATTGTCACATCATAACATAGCCTTACGAAAGCGGGCGTTCTGATTGGCTAATACGCTCGATCCATTTGCCCGTGGGTTGCACGCTCACGTCCTTTTTTTTTATTTGTACTTTTTCTCGTGAAAATCGGTGGGAACAGACAAGAGGAAATTAGGAACAAAATTATCGAAAAAAATACCAAAAAAATTACTTCTTGACCATTGTTTCACGTTTTTTGAGTTCTCGGCCAATCAGAGAGCTCCATTTTAATGAGTTACTAATTTAATATTCAGCACCTTTTCACATTCCATGCATTTGCTTTGCCTAGTTCTTACGTGGAACATTACTTAAATGTATCTATTTCAGCTTAGTGGTTTTTCACTATTGTTCTTTTCCAATTTTTTTTAGGTTAGTTTAAAAAAGTTTGCATTTTACGTTAATATAAATTTGTAAAGGCTCATTGTATAGGCTCTTACATATATAACAACGATCATTCTGTAAACCTTAAATAATCATTATGGCTGATGATGATGCTTGAAACATCGAAATATGTTCCGAAAACTGAAAAGGGTTGTGGTGTTTTTAAAAATGTTTACAACTTGTGCTATCAAGAACCTTAATATTTATATTTAAGAATATTATAGTTCATAGTTGGTTTGCTGATCAGTATTCCCACACGGAAAATATGCAAGCCAATTATAGCGAACTTTTACTATTTTGTTTTGCTTGTTTGTTTGTTTGTTTGTTTTGTAATACTGGTATTAATAACCGTGTTTAAATTAAGTGTTCATTCATTTATTCACCCATTCATACAAAGCAAAATCATGTTAAGAGTATGGAGAAGAAGGGGAGTCAAGAGAAAAAGAAAAAAATGATTCACCATGATTGTCATCTAGCCTCGGGTTCGGGCATCTAGCACTTAGTTTGGAGTGAGTTTTATGTGCATCATTTCTTGCTTTCCAGTACGAACACTACTCTGGTTCAAAGGACGTCAAAGTTGACTATCAATATTACAGAAGGCTTGAGAGCAACGAAACCTCGGTTCCTCCAACATGTCACTGGTTTACCGGAAGCTGGAAGAGTTGTATATTAGGTATGTAAACACGAATTCTTCCATTTTACTATTACTTTTACAAGTTTTTCTTCAAAAAAATTAATCGTCTGCATGTACCACATTTTGTTCCGTTACTCATCCTGTCTTGACATTCTTAATCTTAAATCGTGATAATTGAATAAAGATGGTGAATTTTAAGCTCGGTAACGGAATGTAAAAGTAAATCGCCCACATATGAACTCAGTTAAATGACTTTGCACTGTATGGGGTTTCCCGATGTTCGGGAGGTCACGGGTTCGATCCCTGTCGTGCATTCGTTTTTTTTTTCTTTGTCTTTAGCTCGTTTCATAATGATCAATTCACTTTTCAATTATCATAATACTATCTTGTTCAATAGACCGGCAGACACGCGAGGTACGGTGCGTAAGATCAGATGATTCGACTCCTACTAGTTCTAACTGTTGTGATGAAAATGTGAAGCCGGAGTCAGAAACTCTTTGCTCTGAGTAAGTCGATAGGAAAGAGTGAGCACAAGAAAGGGGTGTGGCTATGGATCTTTGGAGAAGACTATTAAAAATAGTAATAACACCTCTTTCGTATAAATTAGGAATTAATCGGCGCAACAATTTCATAATCGGACGAATGGGCAGCGCTCCCTGAATTGTGCGGCACATGCTCCAGTTAGTAATTAATTGAATCAAGAGAAAATGGTCTCTTGATTGAATATATAACCAATTTAGAAATAAAAAAAAAGAAACAAGAAAGATTACATCTAATTGCAGGTGGTCCTATCACAAAAATTTGTATTTCTAGCGACGATTGCGTGATAAGTAAGCGCGCAGAGAAACAATCAGTATTGTAAATTTTGTCATAGATACGATAATTAATGGTAATAAGACTTAGTGAAGTTCAATTCGGTCTGTATTCTCAGTCGGCCAAGCGGACGACCACCAAGAGGGAGTCTGATTTGTTAATCAGGAGTATGGTTACAGACTGAATTGGACGACCCAATCTCTTCTTACCAATTAATCACAACCATTCCATTTTCCCACAAAAGTAAAAGTTTTATTTAAAGGAAGAGTTTTTAATGGCTGGTTTGCAGTGTCACGCCATCAAAAATAAAAATCGTAACCATTCAATAAATTAAGCCAAGAAACTGGGATATGAAAGATGATTGACATATAAACAACCTCGCGAAGTTTTAGATCTGGGCGGTAATTCATTCGCGCGTTATTCGGAAAAGTCTTCCACCCAAATTTATAGAGCTTTGTATGGGGACGCCATGTTGGTGCCATCTGCATGGGTACCAACATGGTTACTTTACCAACATGGTAAAGTAACAGAAACATCTGTCATTGAGTTCTGCCATTGAAACGAAATAATAGCTTAAGCTTTTTTTTTGCGCTAGCTTAAGCTTTTTAGTTTGTTTTTGTGCCATATGATAAATAACAATATAACCTTGACCGTTCGGTCGTTGCGAAAAAAAAAAGCAAAAACCAAAACCTCGGCCTACCGGCAAGGCCTCAGCTTGAGATTTTCCCGTAACGACCTCACTCTCAATCATTAAGTAGTTATTAAATTTTATAATATAACTGAGCTACTGCAAGCGCTCTCATTGGTCGACAGGTGTTTTCAGATGAGAGTATGTATTTTAAGAATTATTTTATAACAGCAATAGAGGGCTTGGGCGTCTGAGATAATTCTCAGTCGAAAGCAATGCAAACCCTTGACCACGTCTCTTGTTTGGATGATCGTCTTGCATTCTCCCAACCCTCCTCGTATTTAAATGAAGCTACGTAAACACAGAAAAAAGTGCGCTATTGCTTAATATTACATTACATTAAATTACGTTACCTAATTATATTACTAGACATGAAAACTGGTCTGAAATCTTTTGACTATATGTTGTTGCTTTTATTTTTGCCATCATTCTCTTGTTGCAATGTTATTGTTGCTGCTCTTGTACGTTGTTCCTACTACTGTTGTTGTCTTTGTTGTTGTTGTTGCTGTAGTTGTATGGTGGTGGTGGTGGTAGGGATTATAGACCCTATGCATAAATGGCTGCCAATTAAAAATTCTTTTGTATGCATGTAAATTAGCCCAACTAGCCTTGTTTGAGAATAAAAATTCTTTTGAATTATCAACTCAAAAACGAGGTTAGTTGGGCTATTTTTAATACTTACAAAAGAATTTTTAATTGGAAGCCATTTATGCATAGGGTTTATAGGCCTATTTGTAAACACATGTGTATCTCATAATCGTATTTATAATTGGCGTTTTTTCCTGAGAATACATGCACATTGGTTTATTTCGTATATTTTGTTTCCGGTGATCAAGAAAACCTGAAATTTCTTGCAGATACGTAAGATATGGATGGCACCTGTTCAGCTGGCAGCCTTGTTCGAGGACGTGTGGGAAAGGTAGCCAATCACGGAGCGTTGTTTGTCAGGAAAGGATAAACATTACTTATTACAAGAATGTGTCGGATTCCACCTGCAGCATAGTAGGAACGAAACCGATAGGGTTTCGCTTCTGCAACGAAGTCAATTGCCCTGTTTACCGAGCGATTCACTGGTCTGAGGTATGAAACGCAAAAGAAAGTTCTTAATAGATGTGCGACTATATTCGTAATTTACTTCACCTCGGAAATCGTAGCAATTTCTTTTCCCAAATGTTATTGTGTTTTTATAATCATTGTTTTCTGTTTTTTTCTTCGTTATTGTTGTTGTTATTGTTGTTCTTTCTCTATTGTTTTCAAACTCATCATATAGTGCCGCCATATTTATTTTAATTTGTATTGTTCAGTTTTTCAAAATAGTATTTAAATACATTTAAAATAGTGTTGGGTTTGGTAAGGGTAATGGGGGATTGGTCTTCACTAGCTAATGGATCACATCCTTTCAGCGGACAGAATTGAGTAAATTTTGAGATATGCCGAATAAGCGACTCCAGACGTTTGTAATGCACATTGTGACTCAACAAACACGATCCTACCAAGAAATCATTTTCCGCGGAATTCTTACTTAGATCTCTACTTGTCAATGACATTACATTTTAGGCAAAAAAATAGTGAGAGGAGTACATTGAAATGAAAAACTGAAAATGGAATTTCCCGGCCAGTTAGAGGGATACTGACTTGAAAGCTTAGGTCGACGAGGCTTGTTAAATACATACCTATATCTTCTTCCTGCCTAAGTGGCACACAAGATAAATGCTCTTTGTTAAGCCGGTCCGTCTCTTTTTTGTAGCATGGAGCGACTAGGTGTATTTGTACTCCCCCTCAAGATGGGGCGCTAGTCTATCGCTGGATTACCTTCAGCATTAATCCATTTATACACCTGGGTGGAGAGAGGCACTGTGAGAGAAAAGCGTATTTCCCTCAACACCACGTGCACAGCACGATATACCTGGCCGTACAGGTCAATTCGGAATCAAACTCATTGACCTTAAGAACACCGCACTTTTGTAACTGCGTACTCCTATTTATCTCCTCTCAGCGAATCATTATTAAAAGCTATTGCTCGGTCTTATTTATTGTACAGTGCTCTAGTGTTTGCATCCCTGGAATTCGAACAAGCTACACCAAGTGTTCACGATTCAACGAACAGGGAGAAATTGAAGAAGTGTCGGACATCCAGTGTGACCATCTACCCAAACCTACTTCCATTACTGAAAGTTGTAATAATGATAACCCATGTAAAGGTAACGTAATTGCTTAGTGGTTATAGAGGCAAGAAAATTTATATCAAATACAAGAACTGATTTCAGTATTTTATTTATATAATTTTAATATTTTCGATAGTGTCAAAATCATCTAGGAAAATAACAAGGACTTTGAACACAAAGATACCATTAAACAAATGTCGAGTTTTAATTTAAAGTCCTAGTCTTTGTGGAGGTGATAATTCGTAAGTAACCGGATGGAAACACCTGAATCAACGACAAAGTCGGCCTAGGACCCGAAACCGAGCCACTGTACGATTTCTTCTTGAGAATACAGTCCGTCACAAGCTAATTATAATGTATGCAGTTATTGATATTCCACAAGGTGATGTTCGCGATCGCTAATTTCGTCGCCGTCTGGAACAACAACAATAAAAAAACAACAACTAACAACAACAACTAAGAACAACAAAAAGAAAAACAATGTAATAGAGAAAAAAAAAAGACGATATTAAAAACTCCTTAACACCTATTACTGACGCGAATTGCTGGTAAAAGTATAATTGACATGTGTTCTAAGCTATATATAAAAAAAGAAAAAAAAAACCTATATGGATTCCAGAAATGACACTTCTGAATAATTTCAGGTAAAGCTATTGGTTGTTTCAAGACACCTTCTGAATTGTTTTCGGAGACACTCGATGACTTCACACATGGAGCTGATTGGGATCAGGCGCTCATGGAGTGTGGAGAGCTGGCACACAACCTAGGGTATAACGTGTTCGCTCTTGGGTTTGGCGGATTGTGTCTGTCAGGAGCTGATGCTCAGAGCAAGTATTATCTGCATAGGCCGCCTGACAAAAAGACCGAGTGCTCAAACGGGATTGGATTAGGACCGCACAGTGTTGTGTATTCGCTAGGTATGGACTTTGATTATATAGTTTATCATTCAATTTACTTCAAAATTTTTGGTATAGTTTGATAGCCAACTCTATAAGCTTTGATTTGATATAGGGATTTAAGTATCTCTAAACCGGACGTGCTACATCGCTTGCACGCAAGACACCCCTGAAGGTATACGGTAACCTTAATAGTCCATTTCAGATGTTATTATAATATGGCTAGCTTCGTGAGTGGGCAAGATAAAACAAATCCGGCGCTGTGATAATCTGTCCAGCTCGGGACCACCTGCTGTGTCTCGCAAGCCAGAAAGTATTTTCTCTATGGCTGGTTTGCAGTGTCACGCCATCGAACATGACAACAGTAACCGCTCGATAAATGAATTCAAGAAGCTGGGATATAAAAGATGATTGATATGTAAACATCCTCGCCAAGATTTAGATCTGTGTAGTGATTCATTCGCACGTTATTCGGAAAAGTGTTTCACTAAAATTTATGTGACTTTGTATGGAGACGCCATATTGGTGCTCACCAACATGGCAGCCATAAACTGAACAGAAATATCTGTCAGTCATTGAATTTTGTCGTCGAGACGAAGAGTTTTGTTTTAGAGCTCTAACACATTAAAAATGATACTTGTTCTTGAGCAAGAACTGTGTAGTTAGCAAAAACCTGAGCAGTATCTCATCTCTTGGCCTACTCGAAAGTCTAATTGGGCCGTCATTTTAATCACGCAATACACAAACTTGGAAATTCAAACGTGATCTATTAAGAAATGAAGAAACTTTCGGACTTACAAACGTTGCTAAACGTCAAGTATTAGGGTGTCTTACATGTGATGAGACTAAAATTACAGAAGGATTGATATAATTTTTTATTAGTATTTTGGAAAGTGATGACGTCACATGAAAACCAAGAATTGACCAAGCTTGTGCGATCATATTGTCCGGATACTGGAACTTGGATATATTTTTTTTACGTAAATTATTCTTAATTTGAAGCACAAATATAAGCGAACATTTGCAACCGCGAGCTCGTTTATCGTAACAAACTCTATGCAACTGATTCTAGTATTTCCCCTGATTAATACAGCAGGCAGTATTTACGCAATTTGCCGTTCCTTGGATCAGGCTCACTCTTACGGATCTTTCCTACAGATTACTTTTCCACCGATTCCAAATAATATTCGCCCGGAAAAGCAACAAATGCAATCAAAATATAGCTGTTCCCAAAGCTAAGGCGATTGAAGGACAATTCCCTCGGATTTCGGGAATACACGTGGTAGCGTTTAAATTCACCAAAATCCAACGCTGAGAACACAAAATAGTGTAGCCTACGGTGACTAAACCAGCGCAAAGGCGAGCGTAGCTACATGTTCGCCGAATGTCTTATTACATGTCTTAGTAACAGGTACCAGTTTTTTGACCGTGACATGTCCCTTCAAACATCAAGCGGGTTGGCCATTTTGTTATCCTTACAGGAAAGTCGATTTTTCTGCATATAACCGTGCTCGGGGAAACCAACTCAGGAAAGCAACAGTTAAAAATAAGGCTTGTGTTCTTCGAACGCAATTACCAGTTTTTAACTGCGCGAGATTTTTCGCCCACAGATCCACTCCCTGAATTTGAGCCAGTTGGGTGTTTTAAGGACGAAGTAAGTGATCGCGCATTACCAGAAAACTACGCAAGTTTCCGGCCTTTCATTGACTGTTACAACATGAATGCCACCATACGTAGGTGTGCGCGGGTTGCACGTGACATTGGTTACGAGTACTTTGCTGTGCAATATCACGGAGAATGCTGGTCCTCCTTTGACGCTGCCTTGACCTACGACAAACATGGGGTGCAAACAAATCCTAACAAGTGCTGGGCCAATGTTGGGGCAGGGAGCACCAACTATGTTTACCGATTCCGTCAAGTAAGTCGTGTAACTGTTTCGTGATCACCACTGTCCAAAAACGTAAGTTTAATCTACAGTTCGATCTAGAACTAGGGTGTGGTTATGCAGTAGCTGAAGCGAGTGCTGGAATCTAAATCCTCATTAATAATGCATCAGAAAATCATGTCTGTGTCAGTGTGTGGACATCTGTTCTAAACAGCAAAGATTTTTACGATGCTGTTTCTCTATTTACCCGCTATTTTTTAGTTTCGATCAAGAAGATATATCAAACACCCTTGACAGTTTTTAGACACATTTTCCAACATCTCTAATTTTGTCAGAAATACTTCGCTGCACGTTGTATTTTCTACTTCATTCTCGGTGAAATTTGATTAAACATGATCTATCGTGTCTTGTCTATTACCTGCCAGTTAGATTTTCCGCTATGAAACTCTACCAACACTTAAAATTTCAACCCATTTTTAAGCTCTGAGCACATATTCTGATCTCTGATCTCAGCTGATGGTATAAAATCTTGTAAAACGTGAAACCATAAAGAGGTTAGGATTTAGACAACGTAAACGTCGTGTAACAGAAATAACTTCCAAGGTTCTCTCGCATAACTGATTTAGGCTCTCTCCTGTCTTTATTATTTGATTAATTTTAAATAAATTTGTTCTTACAGGTACGGGCTTGAAACATCAGATCTATCAGTGAAAGTTCAACATTTTTTTTTCTTTAAGACGAATATGTAGTAATTTATCTTAAACAGTGTCATTGATTATACGGGTTCACCTGCTGCAAGTAATTTTATAGGAGTTTGACCGTGACTTTCCACGTACTATATTTCCGACGCAATGTATAAGTGTTTCAGTTACAGCAATAAAACTCAAACTGATCAGTCAACTTGTTGTCCTCACCCTATTAGCTGTTGTGGCCAGAACCTCATTTAGGGGCCAGCTAACCATGTTCCGGACCCTTGTATTGTGTAGCAGTTTGTTTGTTGTCTGACGTAAATTTTCAGGAGGTTGTTGAATTTTCTTTTGTTTTTTTTGTTTGTTAGCTTGTTTGTTTTCTTTTTTAACTCGGTCCGGCTTTGCCAATAGCAACCCCTGGAGTAGGTGAACTTTTTACCGCACTTGGTGTCACCTAAGTTGGAAACCCGCAAGTTTACTGGTGTAGCCCCAGTGGTATTTCTGTGTGTGTCTGCGCTCCAATATTTACTGTCTGGACGAAAACGTCCAATAAATCGTGAGACTTATTTATTATACATGTGTACGAATGTCGGTCGTTTCGCCTACAGGATGATTCGCCTATAAGTAGATTCGCCTACACTTGAGTCGATTCGCCTACACGTTCTGAGATGTTTCGCCTACACTTAAGTCGATTCGCCTACAACCCAATACCGTCGAAAAGTAGATTAGTAGAGGAGAATTATCACTTTTAGCGACTACAGTTTCACTCGCCTCATAGAGTTTGTTCGCTTATCTGAATTCCTGGTCTTCTAATTGGTTAATGCTAATGTTGTTTACGTCTTTTGTTAAAATAAACTGATTTAGTATATACCACAAAAGTGAATAGTGCTTTTCGCGCACGCTGATTGGCTAGCTCGGAGTTGATTAGTCAAGTATTATTCACCTCCGAACAGCCGAAGAAAAACAAACTGGCTTCCCTGTTCAAATAAAGTTACTAGTTACTCTTTGGTCCGCCAGTTATACAGCTTGTGTGGTATATACTAAAACCGCTTCGCGGCTCGGTAAATACCCACCACTATTCACCTCCACTTCGGTGAATAATTGTTAATTATTCTGTTAAAAAAAACAAAGAGAAAAAAATCACACCTACCTTGCGGGGGACCAACTAGCTCTCATTGTCAAGATAATCACAAGTTTAAACGAGCCGCTAATAAACTATCTACACTATTAACTGTCTTTTACAATTTGTAGATCGATCGGCTTGTCCTGTTCGCGAGCAATTACACTTACTGTTGTTACGCGCCACTTTCGAGGTAAAGTGGTATTAGAGAGGTTAAGCGTGAGTTTACGGCAACCGGCAAACGGCAAAAATGAAACTTTTGTCGTCTCTCTTCAGCTGTGTGTACAGTAGAGTGAAATTATTTGTATTTGCAATGAGTAGTAGGA
>OMLO01003542.1_pt1 | contig 12881 bp, 10 predicted proteins | sample 1674811 | NCBI WGS metagenome assembly OMLO01 (sample SAMN06265003, study PRJEB25207) | coral metagenome | isolation source: Coral host | place: Mexico:La Bocana,Puerto Morelos, Mexico | collected 2008-11-13
GTAAATCATTATCTGTCCACAGTAGAAGTTTAAAAAAAATCTATCGAGTAGAAAATTTTCGCGCGAACGTCCTTAAACTAAACTGTGAGCTTTTGTGTTAGAAATTTTAGGGTAGTCCAACTTCAGGTAGCTTACCTTTACACCACACTGTTCTCCATTAAACGTTACCAATATTTCGGCCCACAAACAAGTTTGGTTCAGATATTTCAATGTTTATACAATGCTCATACAGTGCTTTGACAGTACTAATACAATTCAGTCGTTTCATTTCGTTGTTGCCTTCGAACGGCTGAGCCACAAAAAAATCGTCAGCCGTTCGAACGGCTGAGCCATATCCGTTCACAAAAAATCTTCATCCGTTCGATAGCTGTCACATTATCTGGCTGTGAGTGGCTTATACGTCCGCAAACCGCTTTGCTTATCCCTTCAAACGGGATAAGCAAACCGCTTTGCTTATCCCTTCAAACGGGATGTCACTAAAACGAGGAATGGAGAATGGGGAATGGGGGAATGGGGGAATGGGAAATGGGAAATTGGAAATCAAAAATTGTTGATATTGAATTAAATTTTTTCAGCGGCTATTAACACATTTTTTGGAAACGTTTTGCCTAAAATACAGGGAATTTGCCGATGAAAAGCAGCAAACAGGAGAGGTGACCTTCCATTCTCGTTATTTCAGTACCTGAGCAATTAACTAGAAGATATTGAAAATCTCGTTTTCAGCGATCGCTAGGTCACCACCAACAATCGGGACGAGATTGAAATATTGTGAGCCGTATAAACACCAGCAGAGGTAATGATGAACAGACTGAGAACCCACGGAAATTCATGAAATGGCATTTTTGGTATCACGCGCAACGAACAATTATGCACGTTACCGTACGAAACCTGTCCAATTTATTACCTGCGCGGTGGGTCTGCCGTAAGAGCGCCGGTAATAACAGCATTTTTCAGTTCGGCTACAGCCCACTAGCTCTCAGAAAAGGCGGCCCATTTGCGGAATGAAACAAGGACAGTGATTACCCACTCGAAGACACAACTGCTTTAACTCTTATTTTTTAACTTACAAATGAATATGAAATAACTTTAAGTTAACAGTAACATTGGTTTTACATATTTTTCTTCCCTGGACTAGAAAAACCTTAATTAAACTATTTTTAACTCAAATCACTACAGGTGATAAGAATACTCATAAACTCGTTTCGGAAAAGATAATTAAATTTGTCTCGGTAATTCAGGACTCAAGAAAATCTACAGGCTTTTTCAGAAAAAAAGAGAAAGACATATCAGCATTTATTAGTGATGTTATCATGTTCCTGGAGCAGTGAAACCTTAATTAAACTATTTTTAACTCAACTTCATTACGGGTGACGAAACTAATAACCTCTGTTTCGAAAAAGACAAATTATTAAATACAGAACATATAAATCATATCAGAGATGCCATCACCATTCATTATCGTCATGACCCTAACGTTCAATTTCCCATTCCCCATTCCCCGTCAGTTTTAGTAACATCCCTTTGACGAAGTATAATTTTCAGCCATCTTGCACTGACCGACAAAAATCCCGCTCGTTATGGCGTTGCGAGGGTTTTTATTTTGGGAAGCGAAGGAAGTCGTGCTGCACCCGAATGCGAAGCTACCGATTCAATGCTTGACATACCCGCCTGGCCCGTGCGATGAAAGTTAAGTCAGGATTGGAAAAGTTTCGGTCACAGCAAGTGATGTTACTGAATGAAGGGAAAGTGAGCGTACAAAAACTGGCAATCTCTTTAAGATGCCAATGCTACGATGCCTGAAAAACTTGCAGCGTATCTCCGGCGGGTTTCTTGTGGATATGCCGAACGATCTCCCTGCATGATTTTGTGCTGTGATTGGAACTTTTCTCCTCGAGTAAACCCTCTGAGAACAGCTCAGACAAATATGGCGAGCAACTGGCCTGTATGTATATTTCGTGCCCAAGTAAACACGAAACGACTCCTAGACTTGCTGCTCTGTGATTGGACAGAAAAAAACAAAAGTTTTCTGGGACCAATAAGAAGCCAGAGCTACTCCGACCGTTTGGAACTGGTCTGTTAAAACCTTGTCCCCAGGGGCTCTTCCTCTCGTTCTTGACTTTTGCTCGCCCGAATTTTTTTCTCGGCGGTTTAGACATTTTCCCGCCCCCAAAATGAATGTTGTGCAAAAAGTATAACGTAACATTGCATGCTTACCAAGCTGAAGTGGTGGGTTTCGTTTCACCATTTCCGTTTCATTTAAAACAGCCGCGAAACAAGTCCGTCGTCTGTGACGGATGTCATCAAAAAAATTTTTCAGAAGGTGCAGATACGAGAACATAAGAATCTCTCGGTGTTACATAATCAGCCTATGATGCAAACTGTCTAGTAAATTTACAGCTCAGTGTTTCTTACGTCCTGTACGATACAGTTTGGGAAGAATATTGTATGAGGAGCTAATTCACGCGTCAGCAGACTGGCTTTTCAATGCCAAGGAGCTTAGAAATTTATGCAATCAAAAATACCCATAAGATATAGATCCCCAAACGACAAACATAACAAGAAAAAACTCGGCACTTACCCCAGTAAGTACCCTGTGTAAAGCAAAATAAAGGAGTCAAATCTAAATCAAAACCCAAAATAGTTTCAGTTGTCCTCTTACCTTATATAATTAGCATGCGCGACCTTTCACCTTTCATAATCTCGACTTCCTTTCTCTAAAACGTGCCAAAAAGGAAGCCAAGAGAGTAATAGCATAACCGCAGGAAATTGAAGGACTTTCACGGTTCATGTACAACACGGACCATGAAGCTTAGCAAGGTCTTAGCTCTTGTTTTTATTTCTTCGTGTATCTTCTTGAGTTACGGTAAGTCATTGCCTTGTTGATTTTTCATGTCAAGGCAAGTTAAGCATTATGCAACAGGACCCAAATCTTCTCCTGCTCTGTCTTAATTTTCGATGTACAGTGCCGTGCTAAATTTATCTATGAAGCAACATCGCATTACAGTACTTAATGAGGAATGGCATTTACAGTTTCATGGGTACATCTTGCAGTACCAATTCGATCGCCTGACAGGGAAATTCCTTGAAAACCTCCAAATATTTGCTATCAAAATGGTTAATATGTAAACATTTGACTATCCGAGCGCCAAGTGAAGGGTGTTGCCGTGCCTTCAGGTATGTAGCACCCAATTCAGAGGTTTAACCCTTTCTTATTCACTAGTTAAAAACTTTCATAAAACTGGTGATAAAGTTTTATATTCAAATCAGCGGTCATAAAGATATTTCATAGCAAAAGTGATGTGTTGGAAACACGAATCTGTAAATTGATATCTTTTGATTTCTTGCCATAACTATTTTTTTAATTTCTCTTTCAATCTTTTTTCGCTTTTCAAAGTTAAAACAACCAAGAAGAAAATGTTAATAATAAATATGAAAAAAACGTAAAATGACATCCTCTGCGTATTTTTAAGAGCTCGAACCACGACGGATAATTTCTTGGCATCATGTAATTGCGAATTCGAATGTAAAACATAAATCCATTGTTTTCTTCTTAGGGTCATTGCTTTTTTAAAAGGCTCCCTTATGTTTTATGACAGACGGCGGGACGAGACACGCGACATTCCCCGAATTAGCTAAACTGTTTATCTGGAGATCCTCTGCCACGTGCGTGCAATCCGCGCGTGAAAGAATACAGTGTGTTTGTTACTAATAATTGAGTCAAAGCAAAAGTATACAAAACCAAAGACGTAACTCTAAATAATGTCAATGAGCCAATCAGATCTCAATGAAAATCCTTGGAGGCGCTGCCAAGCATGGGAAACGAGCGGTCCTCATTGGTTGAAAAAAATTGAATGGTTAATGTGATTGGTTAGTATAAATTGAGCTGAAATAGCTTGAATATTTCTCGTTTTTTAGCCCTTGAGGATGAAATTCTAGTGATAAACAATAACCTTGGTGATCTCGAATATGAGCCATTAGATGCCCTTCACTTAGGTAAGTAAAGTAGATCCGTCAATTTGACCCATTTTTTACACGCTTGCAGTCATTTTTGGTAATTAATTACATTTTACTTTCTCGGAAGCTGACGAAGAGCAGAGGGTTTCTGTAGTTGAGCGTGATATCCCAAGTGACACCGCGGCCCGAATGCGACGTCAAGTGTTTGTTGCGGGCGGAGGGTTTAAGGTCCAGGACCTCACTGCCAGGCAAGACTGTGATGGAATTCTGCTGCAATGGAACAGACTCGTACCATTTAGGTATAAACAAGTATACTATTTATTATTTTTGTGTGTTCGGTTATTCCGTCGAGTTCTTCCCAAGCAAGTCTTAATGTCAGTTGAGTGGTCGACTATTTAAGAATCAGATACTTTCTGTTTTCGTAATGTGACAGAACAAGGACTTTCTTGTTGCAGCTCGGACATATTCCAGTCTCTGGAACGGCTTCGCTGTAGGGCTGCGAGAATTATTTTTAATTTACCCAAAGCCCTGGCGTCGGCAGAAGTGCTAGAGCTGGCGCAATGGACCACCCTCTTTTTCCATTAGAAATCTGCTACTTTATCTGTATACATAAGGCATATCATGAGAGATTACCAAATATTTTAAGTGATGTTAATATCATAAAGAAACGATTCCTCACATTGTTAATTCCGCGCCACAGTTCTCGCTACATAAAGGGTCTCTAGCGTACAGAGGTTGAAACCTGTGATATACAGACATAATAGCCAAGTGAAATAGGTAGAAAATTAAAAATCCTCTGACATCTTTAATTTTAATTTCTTTTAAGTTATATTCTAGTTATAATTACTTTTGTAGTAAGGACCCAAGAAGCTTCTTAGCTTCTCTAATTCTTATCATTTTAAGATTAAGGCTATCCTTTACTCTATTAAACTGAAGGTATCTAAGTCTTCGTCCTACCCCCGTGAACAGCTGCCATTTTATATCTCCTCTCTCATGTTTAACATTTTTTCCACAACCTCTGTTTCAGCCCGAATAAACCCACATCTAATGGGGAATTTAAACACTTCAATATTTATCGGAGCACGAGGTATTTTAACAATGTTATGGGGATGACGCCTTACGTGTCTGGTGAGAGGGACCAGTCTCTGCAGAATCCTGGTAAAATCACCTACAAGGACATGTACCCCCCCGGTAATAGGGAGCTTTATTATGCTGTGACAGTGGTGGATGGAGAGGGGCAGGAGGACAAAGCCGTGGAAGCTAAAAAGGTATTTAAAAATATCGACAATCCGTCACCAGGGATGATCATAATAAAATTGAATAAAGCGTTCTCTGAAAAACTAATATTCTAAAGATGTAAATGTCGCAAAACATATACCTGGACTTTTCGAAGGACTTTTGATCATGTAACTGATTTTGTCAACTCTACGATGGCTGACAAAACACTTTTTACCAGAGAAAGATCTATTCTACCCCCAGCCCCCCTTCCACTGATTTGTCGCTGTAATCTCCCTGTAACATCAATTCGCCCATAATAATACATCTACATCCACAATCTTAACTTGCAATATCCTATCAAGACGATTCGCAAGTATTATAAAAGCAAAATAAGGAGATGAATTTACAAATAGGTAAAAACAAATAAATCAGTACACACAGTGATGTAACGAAAGTGAGGACTCTGTCAAGTTTTTCTTGTTCAAACTGGCTTAAAATGACTTAATGAGTCGGATGTAATTATCTCAGCGCGGGTAAGTTGTTCCAATCAGTAATTGTTCTCGGCCAAAAAGGGAATAAATGTCTGGTGGTGGGCCGAACGTGTGCGAAATAAAGAGGTCTGGTGCTTAACGTAAACTGGAGTAGTCACTTTCTGCTTCTTGGATGAGAGATCTGTATAGCGGCGTGATGCATAATTAAAAGCGTAAATCTTGTTTTATTTCGCAGACAACTTTTGTAGGAGCAAAGAAAAAGTCAGGACGATTGTTTAAGATTGTTCCAGATTTCCTTAGTACTCAAGGAAAGGTTTTACATCACAGCACCGCATGGAATTCCAACAGAAACGAATATCTTGTGGCATTTGATTTTGATGTCGACAATGACGATCTTCCCGATCAACTCTTCGCCTTGAGGCTTGATACTTCAGGCGGGATTGTGGACAAGAGAATACTGAATTTCACTGCTAATATCAATAAGAAAGCAGGTGCTTTATATTGAATCTTTACAATCATGTTGTTTTAGTTGCATATCAAATACGAGAGGCAGTGTTTCATCACATTTGCAAGCAAGGAAATAAAAGTTAAATGCATTAGTCCAGCGGATTACTTGACGAAGTTCGAAGGCTCGAAAATGGAACAAAAAACTGTCTCGATTACTTGATCTATCTCCGCAATGAAACGTAAACTGAAAACTCAGTTTTAAAATGAGAAAAATCTTAATCTATTTTGGGACACATTTGTTACTTTTAACCCCAGTATCTTATTTAAATTAACATAAATGTTTTCTTTGAAATTCTCAGGAAACCAAGGCTGGCCGTCTGTAGTTTATAACATCAAAGTTGACGAATATATGATCATTTTCCAGTTTCGCAGCGGTGTTCGACAATACTTTAACAACAAATATGTCATTCTCAGCCAGAGAGTCATGAGCTCGCAGACTGAGAGAGCGGCCGCGCCTTCTCTGCTCGTGAAGGGTACCGGGCAGGGAGGGCCTAGAGATTGGGTTGACGCAATGAGCCCCATCATCAAGTTCAACAGAGCCACAGGTACGCATGCGTGTCTGTTACTCTTGAGAATGTCAGCGTATTAGCTACACGAAGCTTGCTTGATGGCTTGTTTAAGAGCGATCTTTAATAATCATTGTTTCCATTTTCCGTATTAGCATACAAGGCATCATGCAAGATATAAATTGACTCCAAACATAAAAAGGGCTTGTAAAACTTAGTAGATAGTGAAGGTTTTGGTTCTTTGGTTGTAAAATGCAGGAAAAATTGGCCTATAAAAACTGCAAATTCCTTGGCACAGTTAATCGTGCTATGCCCTTTCAATTTTCAGAGCTGATATTATGTTAGTTTGCATTGATTACTGAGAAAATGAATCGCTTATGCTACTGAAACAAACATTGTAATTAAACAAAGATACCCCTAAACAAAGTATACACAAATGACTTTTATTCAATTTTTTTTAAGGTGGCTACGTGGGGGCTATCGAGTTGTTGGAGAAGGGTCGCAAAGAAGTGGCTGGCTTCTTCTTGGACTCCAAAGGCACGTTTCTAAGGGGGGAGTCTATGTTCAGTTTCAAAGGAGATGCTTATGAGCCCAATATCTTCTTCGACTCCAAGAGAGACGAATTCTACTTCACCTGTACCGCAGAGACTGAAGGAATCACTGACACCGATATCAATTTGAAGGCGGGCGTTCGTATGGTGGCTCTTACCAAACGAGACAGGAACGGCGAGCATGCGTCTAACTTGGAGAAAAAAAATAATAATTTCGTTGGTTATACTAACAACACGCTTGCGAAGACTACTGGGTACTACAATGAACAAACTGACAGGTAGGTAAATTATCCCGAATGCAAGTATTTGTCACGGTTTCGCATCTTGATAAACTTAGCCCAAGTTTTCCAAGTTCATTGTTTGTAATCAGAGTTAATCTTCTCCATCCTTGACCATCCTTTTCCTTTAGGGTATATTTTAATATCTGTGGCAGTTTTCTATCTTCTTCCTTTCCTTATTATTCTTCGTCGTTCCTTCTGCAACATAAAGCCCAAACTACTAGTTTCCATGTTTCTTAAGCTGCCCTTTTCGCCTCCTCGTAGGTCATGCTGATGTCTTCAATCCAACTTGTATAGTTCTTTTCCATGTCAAACATTTTTTTTTTCGTGAAAACAACACAATAGATTACTACCTTAATTACAACACAATTAATAATGTAGACTATACTACGATAACAATACACTTAAACGCTAAATTCTAACAATAAAGCTATTAAATTACGATATACAGAGGCCCTGACATGAGGGGGGTCCCAGGTCGCTTGTCGGAATTTTAAAATGTCTCGTGTCGGCGTGTTGTCAAGGCATCACGTCGCTGTCGGAAATTAAGCGACAAACATTTATCTTTGTCGTAATTTATGTTTCACGCCCGTGGGGTCAAGTCCAAGGCTTTACGGGTGATGCTTGCATAATTTTCCATCTTAGTAAACTACTATTTTCAGGTTTTCTTCAAAGTAAAAGTAATTTTTTTCTTGTCAAAATAACCCAAAATGCCCAGATTGAGCTATAAGCCTTTAACTTGGCTAAAAAATGTTTGGCGATCAATTACGATCGTTTTAACATGTTTAATCGTGTTTGATAAAATTTGAAAGACGTTCAAACAGGTTTGATATCGTGTCGACACTCAGGTTAACATCAACATATTTGGTCACCAAACGATGTTTGATCTTGTTTGGTCGCCAAACATTTCTCCGTTTGGACAGGGCTTCAGAGGGTGACGTCACAATATGTTTGTTTTTTCTTGTTGAATACAAACTGGTATTATAAATGGAATTGGTAACACTTTATTTTGACTACACTAACACGATAGATTCAATGTGAATAGTTTATTGTATGTGTGAGTCAGTCATCTGATGTAGAAGTATTCCGTCTAACAATTAGAACCACTTAAAAACCACCCTGGCCAAATAATATGTGGAAACGTATTCCTCATCTAATGCAACAGCACGAGACCTCGAGGAAAGAGGACGAAATTAATAAGCTAAAACATTTTATAATTATACATACAAGCTGTTATAACGAAAGCTTAAAAGAGGACGAACTCAAAAATTGACTTACTTAGAATGAAATAAATCTTCTGCCAAATGCCTAAACAGTGCACGAGTCCAAATAGTCCAGTCCGTGAGCCTCTCCATCGTGCCGTCACAATAATAATTTCTGACTAATCCGTCCCTCGTATTGTCATAATATCACATTTATGGTGATTCTTTGTTCTCTGAATTCTTCTTTCAAACAGATTGATCTTATTTTGGGAGGATAACGACGCACGCAGACCATTTTTATCAACGGCCTCGGTTTTAGTGACACGTCAGCGTTACATCCGAGATGTAAAACCATACAGTTGCTTGGAAACAAAGCGAGCGAGAACGCCCTCAGCTGTTTATTTTCCCAGAACCGGTCATCATTTTCTGTTTTGGGAAGAACAAGATCGGGGAACAGGGGTGATTGGTGGTGAACTCTTACAAGGTAAGTGGACAATAAAGGTATTATTAAATACTGGATCATTGGATGATGTAATTCAAGAGTTTTCATTGGCTTAGCCATCATAGTACGTAAACCATTAATTATACTATGCTTGACAATTATGGTAAGAAGCTTTTTGAATGTTTTTATTTTTATCTTATTTTAGTTTCCTATATTTTTGGGGCGTTGTTAATAACGCTGAGCCCATCCCAGGAGGAGATAGCAATACTCTTAGAAAAATCATGTTAGGGAAACCAAGATAACCTTCGGCAGTTGGTTTGATGGCGTACAACTCGCATTTAGTATATTGTAATAATTAAGGAGAATAAATGTTTTAATTGTGAATAGGGCATTCCTCCTACGTTGAAACTTATCTAAACTCATCTGCTTCGCAGGTAATCTCCAACTTCGGTTTCGCAGCCAACAGAAGCATCCTGTCACAATTTACAACAACAACCTTGAAGGTGCATTTGTCACGTGGCAAGAGGCCGGTGTGTTATTAGCCCGCCAGATCATCGCTGCAACGCGACCCCTTTGCAGTCCACTGTGTACGTCACAGCAGACTTGCGCAGTGCAAGATATGTGTGTCTCGAAGACGGGAGGTGGGTTTTATGTTCGGCCTTACTAAAAGTAATATCATGAATAAGGCTTATGTGAACAAATACTTCATTTCTCTTGACTCATTCCTTTCTCTCACTGAACATTTATGCCAGCGCTTTGATACTTCCTTGATTTTTTCCAGACTCCTGCACATTTAACAATGGCGGTTGCAGTCATACGTGCACGTCGTTGCGTCAGTGGAAGGTGCAGTGTTCGTGTCCAGTGGACATGCAGCTCATGGAAGACGGAAAAACCTGTCAGAACGGTAAGTTGTTGACGGCGATCAAACGATCAAAAATTCAACTCAAAATCTCTTCCGGTTTTCATGGCCTTCGTAGTCTGAAAGAATAGACCTTTTTAGCTTGGGCGGTTTGTTTTCCCATGACAGACCACGTGATATTCCCTAGAGGACTTTTCTTTTATCCACATAACATTTATTCATTCATACACACGCGACTATTTGAAAATTTGAAAGCAAGAATTCTCAAGAGAATCATCACATGGTCCGTAATGGGGCAACAAACCGCCTAAGCTAAAAAGGTCTATTGGAGTAAAAATTGTGGGAATATTTGCGGGAGACAATGGTAAATCTAGGGGTGGAACTTCTGGAGGGACGCGACCGGACGCGATCGGACCCGAAAACGAGCTTTGTCCTTTGCCTTTTGTACTACTCGCACTTTTCTGCTAAAAAACTGCTGAACATGCGCACACGGTACCTAATAAGTGAGTTTATTTTCACGCTTATCGTTGGTCTCTACCCAGTCCCTCCATGTCATGGCAAGACTCCCGTGATAAACCCGCGGACCAGGCGAGATTATCGCTGTGGAAAAGATGCTCCAAACTGTCCTGCCAACGCCTACTGTCACATTTCACCTGTTGATGCATTTGCCAAATGCTGTCCAGGTGGGCTACTTTTAAAAATATCTGAATAAGTTTAGCTGTAGTTTATATATTGGCATCTTAAATGTATTCCAGAGGTAAACGTTTACTGTACAGCAATACATTTCACCGTCTGTCTTTAGCCGTTTTTACACTTAAGCGAGATATTTGAACCTCATTCTTAATCTTACTCTATTAAATTTAACTCTCTATCACCTTACGGAGTCAAAAAGAAAGGCACACCCTCTCCAAAAAAGACCAAATTAGGAATAGCGAAAACATTTCGCAATTTCTAACACAAGGAGGTTTAAGTTTAAAAGAGCGCAGACACAGTATTTGAAGTTATTTATTACGAAGAAATAATTGATCATAGCAGAACACAACGTAAGCAGTTATGAATGAAAAAGCTTGAAAAAATTTAAGTTGTGTGTATAACTGCGATGATCAATCATGTTTACATATCTTTCTTTGCAATTCAAATATATGATCTTTCCTCAGTTAATTCACTCGTAAAAAAACTACCTTTAAATTGAAGGAAACCTGAAACAGAAAGTTTATCTAGATTGAAAAACACCAAAGCGATAATAGTAAGTCATAAGGGAACAAGGATAGTTAAGGATGGAGAAGATTAACACGGCTTACAACCAACGAACTTGAAAAATTTAGGGTAAACTTTTCGAGCTGCGCATTATAACAGGAACTTCTCCTGGTTTTACTTAACAGCTCCTTTACCACGTTATTCGGTGTTGGTTGCTGCTACTTCGTCAATATGGCAGCTCTTTGTTGACACCAAACAAGACAGAGCTATTATTCAGAAGCTGCAGATAGATAATCCTGATATGATTGTTGCCCTGGATTATAACCCGGTTGATAAGCGAATTTATTGGAGTGATACCGTAAACAATGCAATAAAACGAATGTCAGTGACTGGAGTTGGAGGAGTTGACGCGCTGGTTTGGTGAGAAGATTTTTTTCAACAGATAGAAGGACCTTCGATTCGCCGATGCAACTATTAATGGAGAATTAATAACAATGATAATAATATTGATTCAAAATATAATATTCATGATCCTGTGTATTGCACTTGTATATCTTGTAGCTAACTCGATGAAAAACATTTTGTCCACGTTCTTGCCCAATTAAAGTGGCTCTGATCAGTTAAAAGAACTTGATGGGTCATTTCCGAGTTACCTTGTGCCACTGTTTCAAAACGAGTCCTTGCGCAAAACTTTTCATATGAAATTGATTTTCATTCGCATGAAAATGAACCTGTAGGTGGAATAAATTTTCATATGAATGGTTTCATACGTTGACTCGTTTTGATACAGAGGCAAAAGGCAACTCGAAAATGGCCTATATATCGCTGAGTATTTGCCGTGCTTATCCATTACCAACTTCATGTCATGCATAGTATAGTGTCTCCTAAGCTAGGAGTTAGTTTACTGTTGGTTTGATTCTGTCAACACAGGAAAGGTGTAGGAGTAGTGGATAGTTTGACACTTGATGTGGATGATGAGTTACTGTACTGGACCGATGTCTCGTATCAGAACATACAGCGCGCTGACTTGGATGGTGGAAACCGAAGGACGATTGTAAAAGGTTTAGACAAGCCTAGAGCGATAATTCTTTATAAGGCCAGAAGGTTGGTGAACTCTCCTATTTTGCTTGTGTGGCACAATATATGCCCCTATACATGACGTATACCTATCGCAGGCTCCATTACCAGCCGCTGTTCGGAAGCGTCAGCCAGCACTCCTCCACGTCATTTAAAGGAGCTGCCACGTCACGGTTCGCGCATGCCGAAAGGTTTAAACTAAATTTTTCAAGTTCGTCGTTTATAATTCGTGTAAATCGTCTCCATTCTTAACCATCCTTGTTCCTTTATCTCTTTGGTGTTTTTCTATCTTAGTCAACTACTATTTTCAGGTTTATTTCAATTTAAATATAACTTTTTACGTGCTTAAAATAACTCAAAATACCACGGAACTGAGTTCCTTTAACCTCACCTTGTTTTATCTTCTGCCTAATAACTAGGTTGATGTATTGGACAGACTGGGGAACCATACCTAAGATTGAACGCTCTGATTTAGACGGTACAAACAGACAAACTATCGTTCAAGGAGATTTGAAAAGGCCAAATGGTTTAGTTATCGACCAAGCCTCACTGAGGCTTTTTTGGGCAGATGCTGGCCTCGACAAAATAGAGACCTCTGA
>OMLO01003543.1_pt1 | contig 12881 bp, 5 predicted proteins | sample 1674811 | NCBI WGS metagenome assembly OMLO01 (sample SAMN06265003, study PRJEB25207) | coral metagenome | isolation source: Coral host | place: Mexico:La Bocana,Puerto Morelos, Mexico | collected 2008-11-13
ATTCATATACTCAGCTCTACACTATATGTGTATTGAGCACTATTTTAATGGGATCTGCTACTTCCTCATATGGTTAGTTTTAATCTTAAATCATTTTAAACCCTCATGGTACAATAAGAAATTATTAAGTTACATTTTTGTTTTATTGGAATTTTTTTAGTTCCTGTAATGATATTGTAATTTTAAGTACATGTTGAAGTAATGTTAATCACAAATATTGTAAAGCACCATTGGGCTTTGGAAATGATAGCTATATATTACTACTACTACCGCTACTATTATTACTGTATTATATTCATGTGCGATGGCACAACAGCACAGCCTGGCTCATGCACTGTTCTTGTTGTATTGTGCCTTGCACATGGAGGTGACAATGCCTTGCACATGGAGGTGACAAGAGAACTAGATCATCCACAGACAAAAATTAAACACTGCACTGTAGCTAGCAGTGCCATGATAATTTTAAAAGTAATTCCATAAAATTGTGTATACTATTTGATAATACCCATACCTTTAATCCAGCAGTAGTTGACCTTTCCATTTGAAGTTTCTTCTCAAGTTGCTTTCTTACTGCCTCCATAGCACATTCTTAAACACAACAAATACCAGCTATTTGAAGCTTTATTCACTCCACACTAATTTGCATGTGGTTGGTGAGGTAATAGTGTAGCAAGCAAGCAAGTGCAAGTTGCATTAAACAAACACATCATCTGTTATAATGTGGTCAATAAGTTCTGTCTTGTGAAACCCTATAGCCCTATAATACTATAGCTACATGTACATATACCTCAACTACCTCACCATCAGTAAACTGTAGCTAGACAGCAAAACTAGTGTATCTACTCCTGAATGTGATGTATAATTGTTAACTCCAATATCTAACATTTCGAAATACAAGACTACACCTTTTTCAAGACATTTTATCCTTTTATCTATATTAGTCATTAAAATGCAAACAGTTTGGCTGCTCCATTTGCAGCAAATTTCAATGGAAAAAGAATTGAAAGACCCATCGTTTAGCAACAGAAAGGCCCAGGATTTATTTCTACACCATTGCCAATAAAGCCTAGTCTAGCTGTGTGAAAATACCATTAGTTATAACTATGGTTGGATTATTCTTTTGCTTTAACATCAATGTTGAAAGATATTCTTATATCGATCATTATCATTTACATCCCAAGAGCAGCAACTTCAAAACACAACTTCCCTCTGTCTCACTGAATCTCCTTATTTTTTGGCTTTGAAAATGAATATAATCCATGGTAAAAGAAACTATGATATAAATAAAAGGGTAAGCAGGATATTTCAGGCAGCTCATCTTTTTAATGAAGTCAAGAAACTGCCAATGGTTTCCTTCTAATCTACCCACAGATCTGGAATGTTCACAACAGCTACAAAACTGACCTTCGCCCATCGCTCAAGCTTATGTTGATTTGCATGTCAAATTTGTGTTTTGTAGATCGGATGTGTTTCTTAGTGAGTTCAAATTAAGATAAAGTACAACACTCAATCCCCCCTCCGTATTAAACAGTTGTGAATCAAACATACTTTGCTGATTATCCCACATGTGAATCAAACATACTTTGCTGATTACCCAATCATAATAGTTTGATGTTCCATGTCACTGGTCATAAGATATGAATTACTTGACATGTACTTACTCAAATATCTGATCAAGTCATATCAAAGTCCCCTGCCATATCCTTTAAAATGAGTATTCAGCTAAACCCATTTATTTTTAGTATTCTATGGAAAACACACCTTTTTGCTTTTGTAATCCTGCAATTTCCTTTGTAAGCTCCTTCTGCAAAATAGCCAGTGATTGATATCAAGGAGAGAGAACAAGGGTATTCTTCATTATCCTGTTACTGACAAAAAAGGGTATATGGCAATATCCCTACTAAGAAAGAAGCAATTCATTGGGATTTACTTCAAGACTACCTTGCCATATAATAATGTATTTATTGCAAAGAAAATAAAGTACCAGTAATATAACTATGTCAATTGCCATTAAGAAGTCTCACCTTGTGTTCCAGTTTTAAGCAGTTGATTTCCACATCTAAAAGTAAAAAAAGTGTTTCTTTGGTGTCTGTTTAACATAACATAATTATTCTGTACAAAACATAGGATAGCATGGAAAAGAAGGGAACTCAGAAGAACCAGTCAACAACAGACTGATATCATTGTTACTCATCCTATTGAAAGTAAGTAAGAGACTGGCACACAAGCAATTTGTGAAATTCTTGACAACATATGACAAACTGTTGACTTATGAAATGCATTCGACAAAAACTGCCCTCACAAACATTACAAAAACTGGGTCTTACTATGTGTTTTATAAACTATGATATCATTGTAATCTTTACATACATGTATTCATTGCGATTGAAACGGAAATGTATGACAAATGTGCATGTAATAATAATAATAATAATAATAATGATTTGTATATATGCCAAAACATAATTATTCTGGAAATTCTAAGTAGAAAAAAGGTCAATTGTCTTTTTTCTTGGTTGGAATAGTAATAACAATAATCATGACAATAATAATATTAATAACAACAACAATCATCACGATACAATAAAAAGAGATCAAAAATCAGTATGGCTCAAAGGTGCTATCAACATTAATAAAGATTGACAAAACAGTAACGTTCAGTTCAGTCCATCATCTACACTTCTTCTCCTCTTCTTCTCCTCTTTCTCCTTGAACCTCTAAGCAGAGCAAAGCACTCCATAGAATTGCAAAAGATACTTTGAAAATAATACTAATAATAATACTACTACTAATAATAATAACAATAGTAATAACAATAATAAAATAGATATCAAAGAGCATGGTACAAAGATTTAGTTTCAGAACTGTTACCCCTAATAAATAGAGTACCAGGGATCAATCTTGGTGTCCTGTGCTTTTAGTTTTATTATTTACATTTATTTAACAATCTCATTAGTGCTATTACCCACAGTCAAGTTTCTGTGATTGAATTGCACGGCAAATTGATATTGCTATCTGGCATAAAATTTATATGATTACCGGTATGTCAACAGAATAACTTGGTCGTTGTAAGCTTGGATAGCGCTTAAAAAAATGTACAATTTTTAGCTGAGAGGAAACACCCCTCTACTAATTGGGGACACAATAGGTAATATAACTATTAAGGTACATTTCACATATTTTTGACAAAGAATACAATGGCCGAATTAATAAACAATGTTAAACAAATCAATCCTACCTTTTTGATTCAATAAAGCTTTGAGATCTTCAATGCTATTCTGGAAAGGAAATGAGAACAACATGGTACTTTGTCACTATCAATGAGCAAGACTCACTCACTGCTCACTCACTGTCCTACTGTTTGCATTGAATAAATAATTGCGAACTCTGAAGGCCACAAAAACAAGTTTTGTGTCTATGGGTTTATAATGGCAGTTGGTAAGTGAATGAAAATTATGATCATGAATTAGAAACATGACATTTCTTGTTTAATGCTGAAAATTTGTCCAGTGTGTTTCTTTCCCTGAGAGTTATCAGTCATTTTTAGACTACATGTACCTTCATAACCTTAAGGATCAATGTTAGAAGTGGTACCTGGGAGTTTAAATGATTGACTTTTATCTTAATTTGCATCAACATTTCCGAAGGAAGCCTGGAAAGTTGATCCTTTTTTACCTTGAGACTCTCCACATCATCTTCTGTTTGTGTACTGTTCAAGTCTGCTCCATCAAAGAATAGCACAACTGGTTTTGAGGTGGTTTCACGACATGTTGGGCAAGTACGTCTTTGGTTGAGCCACTTAGTCAAGCTATAAATAACAAGGTGGAATAACTAAGTCATGACCAAGCCTCACCAAGACAATAATGGGAACCATCATGTCAGTTTGAATACATGTGGAACAGAATTGCTAGAGAGCATAAATGTATAGTAGTATTGATGTTACCATGGTGACTAGAATTCTGGAGCTGGTGACTAACTGGTGACTTTTAAATGAAATGTGGCCTGGTGGCAACTAAAATCAAGAGCTTGAGTGGACTATCAATCATCCGGCTTTAAGCATTATGAATTCACTAGATGTAAAAATAATTTCTTCTGCCATTTTAACCTACTGAAATTGGGACTACAATAATGTGTTTAATTCCAAGAACCTATCACGAGAAAGAACAGCTTTGCAGCATGCTAATTCGTATGCGAGAAAGTATGTAGCACGTATGTTTCAATGTAAGACAACATGTGGAATCTGATGATTTCCCTTCACAAAGAAGTCAAAATGCAAAAGCTCAGAAATAGATTGGAAAGGTCAACAGTGACTGTATCTGTAATGTACATGTATTAATAATATGTTAATAATATTTATACAATAAACCAAGTCATTGTCGCATTTTGATTGGTTCTCGCCTATTATCTATTAGAGGACAGACACACGATTGACGTCATCACTCCAAAGTCTTTTCCTTATGCATTTTAAAATGGCGGGCAGTTTTGAGAAACAAGATAATATTTTACGTGACTGGCTGAAGATAAAGTACAAAAACGTCTTGTTGAGGCATTGAACAGGTATGAGAAGCAGGAAAAAGTAAGAAAAAGCCGTTTCTTTTTTAGAGAATGACTCGGAAAAAATATTCGTGCTATCTTAGTCGGCAGTTGAGCGAGACTAAACCAAACACAAAATTGATCTTGCTATGCCTCGAATTTAACAAATCAAATAAACAAAGTGTTTGTTACATTAATTTATTTAAAAATTTAACTTTTCTCAAACTTAAAATAATTGTTGACACAGATTGATGTCAGGAATGAAACCTAAAATCATCACTTCTTAAATTCAGTTAAAACAAACACATAACGTTACTTTCTGACACGAATGTTCCAGTCCATTTCAGGGCACAACAGCGAGAAAACTAGAGTTCACCACAGCCCATGGCCAACAGTATTGCAGCAATAAGGTGTCTCCGTTACCATGTCAAACCAATTTGAGAATCACTAACCACAGGGACTCAAAATTTCCACCGTCGCTAACCCTCCTTTCATTCAAAACTCGAATCAAATGGCGTCCAGTGTTGACCGCAACCGCATGTTTTCCGAGTGTATTCTTTCAACTCCAGCAATATCCAAGGAAACATTCAAGCTTTTCAGCCCTCAAGGCTGCTCTGATGACAAAACCTGAGTTGATTTTTCCAGCATTTTCTTAAACATTTGTAGATTTCGCAGTTCAATTCTGCTTTCACTGTAAGTTTTCATTCCATGAGAAGCCATTTGAATCAAGTTTGACAGTGGCATGATTTTTCTTGACCAATCACAATTCCTTGTTATATATAGCAACCAATGAGATTGCTTCATTTTGTATAGACAACAGATTACGTCAAATGGCTTTTTTTCGTGTTTGGCAAAAAGTGGGCAAAGGCTGGCTTTCGAGTATTGAGAAATATTTTGAAATAAAAAGCTGAAGTTGTATGTTCTTTTATGGTACATGTATAAAACAAATAGATTCCATGTTGCCGTGCGTCTGTTCAGTAATAGATTAAAGAGGATGTCAAAATGTGGGAAGAACATCAGTGCCACACTCGGCTATCGCCTCATGTGCCACTTCTTTGTTCTTACCACATTTTGACGTCATCTGTGATCTATTACTGAACAGACGCACAGTTAAATAGATTTAGCCAAGCCTAAAAGCAGAGCTCCTGAGCCAGGTTGTTCAAAGCCTGATTAAGCTAACCCAGGATAAGTAAAAATTTTGATTTGAGTTTTGTGACTTTGCAATGAGGTTTTCTGTTTATTGTTTGGCCTTCCGTTTTGAGTTTCAATGATCAAAATACACAAAACAAAAGCAGTGAAATACAAGAAAAATTTATTATTCAGTATATTTTTAATCTTGGGTTACTGCTTCCTTACAACCAAGCTCTGTTTACAACAAGTTAATCTTACATGAGCCTGCGATCCTCAGTAAGCTCTAAACCTAAGCCTGCAATATGATCATGTGAAACTGGTCAGCAGATTGATTTGACAGGTGTCAATTGACTATAACATGGATGTCCATTATCAAAGAACAACTCTATAAACCAAGTAAGTCGCTTACACACAGGCGCACCTATTGTTCTGCTCATGGAATATTGGCTACATTTAGGTTCATGTTTTCTTCAACACCCTATTCACATGTACCTACGTGGCTTATGGTGAATTCAATAAGCAACTAAAAGTAAAAAATTCCACTGGTTTTCATACCGGTAATAAACTTGCAGTCCTGGCTAGTGACTTGATTTAAATGATCACAATACCTTTGGCTGGCAGACTGGTTGAAGGGTTAGTGACCAAAACTAAACACCCCAATTTTCACTAGTCTGTCATAATTAAATTTGCACTCAATTTTACATATTACAAATATTAACTGCAACACTTCCATTTCCATCAACATTTCCACTATTAACTACTTAATAACCGAGGCCTCGCCGTATTGACCGAGTGGTAGCGAGGTCAATACAGTAGGCAGAGGGTTGAGATTTTCCCGTAATGACTGAACGGTCGAGGTTATTAAGTTGTTTATTATATGGCACACAAAAATAAAGCAAAAAAGCCAAAGCTAGTGCAGCGGAAGTGATCACTTTATATCCGATAGTGTGCGCGCAAGCCCTTAATCGGCCCATAGGCATTATGGGAGAATAATGCCCTACAATTCAGTTACAATTGGCCAATCAGAGCGCATGTTATATCAACTACAAACACAAGCCATATAATAATATCAAATAATGGAACTTCCTCCTTTAGCTATGATTGTTCCTCATTAATGTATAAGGTGATCAAGTGTGACAACTTTGCCAGTCATACTTGTCTGCAAGCGCATTGTACAAAAGGCTTGTCATGCATGTAATTCATATGGACAGAATGCCAAGCAAAATTCCAAGTAAATCATACGGGGTAGAGAAGTGTGTGATATAAATGAACTGGACAACAAAGCTCAATGTTCCATACAAGTTCAGTTGAGAGCGATACTAAGATGCTCATTGATTCAGACCATGTGCTAGAGTTGTTTAAACATTTGCTGTAAACTGTATGCTGGTTCAAACTGAAATACAATAACCAAAATAGAACTAACGTGACTAATACATCTAACAATGCAAGCTAAACAATATATGAAGGAATTATAGCCAACATTTGTAATAACATCTGAATGTAGAAACCAAGCATAATCTGAGCACATTCTAATATTAAAGCAAGCTAACAACGATAAAGCCTTATATGAAGGCTAATTAACAATTAGACCCAAAGCCGGGTCAATAGCCCATGAGGCGAAACCAAATGGGCTATTGACCCATGGCCCTTGTGGACGAAAGATCTAATTGTTTTAGTATCACCCAACTCGTTGGACAGAAAAAGCAATAATAAAGTTTGCAAATGCAAGTTGAAGAAAGATTTATTTGAGAATAAAACAAAAGAATTTTGCTACTTGATGACTATTACTAATAGCCAATCAAAATGCAGGATTTGCATTAGTCCACTAGTTAGGTGATACTAATTGTGGATAGTAAGGATAAATAAGGATAAATTAAACCAAATGTTTCGAGCATAATATGCATGTCAACCAACAAACTTGATTGATGATATAGAGGCTATCCTGATAGTTGACAAAAACAAACTTAACAAGACAAATAAAAAAGGAAAACTACTGGTAAGAACTAAGCTTAAAACACTATGAATAGATTACTCACTTTCGTTTGCACATGCACTGAATTAGACTTGATAGAGTAGATGAACACAAGTGTAGAGGGAAAATATGGCCCAATGTTGAGTAGAAGTTAGCGTGGTGAAATATACACCAGAAGCAATCTACATGTAACTCAGAAACCCTTATGGATATATCTAATATATCTGTGCGAGATCTGTAGTTATGACAATTTTTCTATACTGGATGGCAGCCGAAGGCTGTATGACCACAGTAAACAAAATAACACATGAATAGTGAATATTATTTAAGAAATAGTAAACACATTGACATACCATATTTCTATTGAGTTATAGAAACATGAGTGAAAGTTTGGGAGAACGAGAAATACTGTGGGAACACGAGCTGCAGGCGAATGTTCCCACAGCTTTAAAAGTGAAATAAATTACCAGATTACAGTTGAATCACATTCAAGTTTGTTTGCTTAGTAATATTTAAGAAATAGAAAACATGTACAGTGTTTCTATCGAGTTACAAGTGAAAGCTTGGGAGAACGAGAAATTTCCTGTGGCTCGTGTTCCCACAGCTTTTTCGAGTTCTCCCAAACTTTCACAAGTGTTTCTATAACTTGATAGAAACATGAAGAACATGTTTTCTATTTCTTTTAGAAAATACCGCAATGCAAAAAAGAAAATAAACTTGTTTACTTCGACCATCAAAATGTAAATTCTCTTTGCTTACACCATCATTACGTCAACAGCTCGCACTAGTTCTGTGTTTCTATCGAGTCATAGAAACACGATCTTAAACCAATCACTGCGCATATTAACTTTGGATTATTTTCTAATCAATAATATGTTAAAGGTAAGTTCCTGTGGTGAGAATTGGGGTAAAACATGTTTTCAAACCAACAGTGCATAGTTGGATTTTAGGGGCAGGCAAGTGAACCCTTTACCCCTCAAGGAGCAATCACAGGTCATGTCACAAAATTGTTGTTACCTACCATAGAAGGTCATTTAGAAAGATGATTTCACAATCTTTAGTGCCTAACCAGGTGAAATGCTAGAGTACCATACCTTGTTTGTTAAAGAGACATTTGATAAACCAGAAAGGCCAAAGAACAATATAATTATTGTAAGGCTTATATGTAAATGTACATCAACATGGCAATATTATCTTACAAGGAATAAAAATTATCAGCTTACCATTTCAAGTGATAAACATGTCCACCTGGCAAAAAACAAAGTTAAATATCACATTAGAAGTAATTTTACAATACCTACAGTGTAGCAACTCTGAAGTCCTATTGAAGCCCCACAATCCATACTGAGGCATAACTTGCAAATATTACACAATTATTGGATGAGGTTTTTGCGATATCCAGAATAATCAAGGTCGAGGTAGGGGTTATCAGCTGAAGTCGAAGACTGAGGCTGATAACCCTTACCAAGACCTTCATTATTCTGGATATCACAAAAACCGAATCTATAATTGTTTTAATATACATTGAACAAAACAAAAAAACGTCTTCACTGACGGCAAGCAAAACAAAGCGAGCAAACTTGACATGATTACCCTTAGAAATCATGCACCGCGGTCATACACGACATGATTACCCGTGACCTTGACATGATTATTGTATACTCTGCATTCATAACGTCACAGGCGCTGATTTTGAAACTTCACTGTACACTTTCGGCCAATCAGAAAAGATATAGTGAGTTTAATGTATAATAAATTACTTGAATTGTGTTAAAACTGCAATGGTAACATCTCGGTAGTCCAACATAGTCAATCAAACCTAATCATACTGAATCCATGGATTGAGTTTGATTGAGATTCACAATCAAACATAATCAAACTCACACAAAAAAGTAGGTGACCAACTTGCTTAAGATGGCCAAATACAATTTTCATATGCACTATTGCTTATGTGGTTCATACTGAACAGTGTAGTTATGGGGCGCCTTCCATTCAACAAAAATCACCGGTTCAAATTTTTGGAATTTTCGCTGGTCGAATGGAACACGTCCGACCGCTTCCCAGAATTCTAGGTCATGTGCTTTGCAACACAGGGCATGCTGGGTGAACCTTTGTTGTTTGAAAATGGAGGACTTTTTGAACATTTTCGCGGCTTTAGAGCAGCCAGGCGATTGTGAAACAATAAGTTATAGCATTCTCGATAGCAACAACGACGTAATACTTCTGGCTGCAGTTGCCTGCTTAATTAATGCAGAGGGAATTAACTCATGTAAATGGGTACTTCGAAGTAACTACTCCAACGTATTTGTCGGGGGGAGTTCGATAACCATTTCCGGATGACTAGGAAAATGTGTAAGTTATTGACACAGGACATAAAGCACACTGGGCGGAATCCAACTTGGAATTCATCTGGGTGGCCCGCAATTTTGCCAGAAAAACAAATGCTGCTGTTCCTTTGGAGTGTGGCAAACAGGGAACTGTATCGTATGAGCGCCGACGCTCGGTAGAGAGACTAAATGCAACATCTCTTGCGAATGGAACACAAAATTTTTGATAATACCGGAAATTCCAACAAATAGGGTGCACTCAAAACATATTCCTAAATTTTCGAAAACTTTTCCCGGAATTTTTACCGTTCCATTCAATTTCGAACCGGAAATCTCGGATTTTTGGTTGAATGGAAAGTGTCCATGGTTTTAGTCTTTTATCAGAAATGTATGTTAGAAAGGTCACTAAAAGAATGCAGTTAAATTCAGCGCATTTGTAGGAAGTAAAAAAACTGTGATTGATTGTGGAAAAGCTCTCTTGGAAATACGCCTATGGATCATTATCATTTTGCTTCAGAGTGCCTCAGACAATAAACATGCCAATAGACTTGCCATTGCGAGCCAAAACACAGAACTTTTCCATTAAGCAAAAATAACTACATCTGTAAAAGTCAGCAGGGAGCCATTCGAACTTTGATAAACACTCCTTTGGTTAAAAAAAAGTGTACTTTACCATTTGACTAAATGATTCGTGTCAAACAAAACTGCAGTTTTTTGATGTGGATTGCGGAACGCTTCAGACAAAAATCAAACATTTGCTGAAGGTAGGGTTCTAGCCTGAGATTGAAGATAAGTCATGCACATAATTTTTGAGTATTAAAAATGTCATCCAATAGCCCCACATTACAACTTGCCCAGACTGATACACAGTATTTAAGAATGGGCTTGATACTAGCATTATATACTGTAGTATTATGTTTACATATTATGCAATTAAGTTTGATAAGGTTCGATTGGTTCAGAAATTGAACACACAAAAACTTTGGTGTTTGATTGGTTCGATTGCCAACTCAATCCACGGATTGAGTTCAATATCCAAAATGGTCAATGGGAGTAGCATGTCATAAGCTTACATATAGTCATATATATGCTTATTTGTATACTGTGCTACCATTGACATTAATTTTTTTAAAGCTAACCACTAACATCTGGGGCACAAAATCATCAATCACTGCCATAGGACACTTGTTTTCCTTCATGAATTCACATCCATTGTGGACCACACATTATCAAAGCAAATGGCAGATGGTTATGAAATACAACAAAAACCTTATGCTTCTCTTTTCTGGCCTTCATAAGACACAATAGGTATTTACTCTTTTTCAAGAAAACAACCTATAGTCATAAAAAACGTTTTGGTTTGCAATTCAAGCATAGTACGAGCGTAAAACGAAAGACTATGCACATGTTTGTTTGTTCCTTTGAATTTTGTAGAACTTAACCGAGCTTTAAGGCCATTCCCGTCTAAAAATTGTGAGGAAATTTAGGTATTCATAATTGCAGAGTATTGTAAAATTCAGCCCTTGCATTAAGTCTTTGCTAGAGTAACATTGAATGAATAAAGCTTACAGGGACAGCATGCCGCGCCGTCTCGGATAACTTCCGTGCAAATGTTACACCGCGCTCGTAGCATATCCCACGGAAAGGTATGTCAATATTCCACGTAATAAATTTAAAGCCAATCCATCCGTGATGATTGCATTTGGGAGTAGCGTGGTTCAAAGCTCATAAACCACCCAAACAAAACTCCCGCCATGCTTGGATTACGTTAGGTATGTGGTGTAACTGTCACATGGTGCTGTCATTTTCTCAATGCACCGGCAACGTACACAAAAATATAAATTTAGTGTTGGTTTGTCAAACATTAGGCAGTTTTAAGGGCATTTGATTGAAGGGTTCTTTCAACGTCGAGTATTTCGGGCAGTGAAAGCATATTCTTTGCCCTGGGGGGGGGGGGGGGAACCCCATATTAAAAAAAAAGGGATGCTTGTTGCACCTTTAAGGGGTTCAAAAAGTGGTTTGAGATCATCAGGGGTACCTCAAAAGGTCCATAGCGAGGGCCTTTTGCTTAGCCTGAAGACGAGTCGGCATCTAAGTTCTGCGGGCTTACGCCCCGTCTTCTTTTTTTCATACAAGTACAAAACAATAATCATATATGAATCAGAGTCTTCAATTTTTTTCCGCATACCAAAAGAATCGCGGCCTCTGGGGACGATCGAGCTCCTTTCGTCACGCTCCATTTGATCGACGTCAGTGAGCTGTTGTTGCATGGAGACCAAACTAAAAGAAGAAAGCAGTTTCAAGATGGAGAAAGGAATTTGGCTTAAGTTATGGAATTTTCGACCGATTTTCTACGCAGTGTTAACTCGGGTTATGTTTTTTATCCACGGATTTATGTCTGTATGGCTTCTTGCACACTGCCTCAATAACGCCATATACTGGGTAACCATTCTTGGCATCGTGCTGTTGTTCTTCGAGATGGTGTATACTTTGCTTGCTCGAAAAGGACAAGAATACAAATAGTAAGTATGCATAGCAACACACTTTATTTAATCTTAACTTTATTCTGCACAACATCGTTTAATCGCGTTAAGGTTTAATAGAAATTACTCGAGCCCCTTCCAACAGTACACTGTGACGAGGTTTATACTGTAGATCAGTGTTTGACGAGTAAACTTACAGTGTAAGTTGTTGTAAATGTAGTTCACAAGCCCAGTTTCAATACCAATTTCGGGGCAAACTAGTTTGATTTCACTTCTATTGTCTTTTCTTCTAGTTTTCAAGTCAATTAAGTTTTATCAGAAAGATAATTACACTTATGTTACCCGGGGGGGGGGGGGTACTCCCTTATTTGGGCTATATAGGTAGGGGCAGACCCAAAGGGTATGGTTTTTCAGCCGTTTTGGTCATAAATGGGG
>OMLO01003544.1_pt1 | contig 12878 bp, 4 predicted proteins | sample 1674811 | NCBI WGS metagenome assembly OMLO01 (sample SAMN06265003, study PRJEB25207) | coral metagenome | isolation source: Coral host | place: Mexico:La Bocana,Puerto Morelos, Mexico | collected 2008-11-13
GATCTTGATGTATATACACAAATCTTGATGTATATATCACTGTCTTGTCATATAAATAATGATCTTGCTGTTTTGTCTCTTTTTAACAAGCATAACCAAGACTCGTTCTAAAACCTTTCACACCTTTTTGTTGTTTTCACGTAAGTTTAACTTTCATCTTTCCTGCTTCAGAAAAGTGTCTATGGTAAAAATTACAATTTGCATTTTGAAAGTGAGTCCTGGTGGTGAAATGTGCACGAGAGCTAAATGAAGGAACTTTTTGATCATGGCATATTCTTCACATGCGCAAAACCATGAAAATCTGTCGTAAAATGTACCTTGCCAAGCGCAAATTCAACTTCCACGGCCCCGTAAAGTTTGCGGAAGGGCCGGGCTTTTCTGATGATTTTCATGAGGTGAAAATGTTTCATTGTATAAAGAAGTGTGAAGTCATTATAACAGTAGTGATGGGGGACAAGTTGTCTCTTGATTTTGGCGCGAAAGTTCAGCCTTTATTAAGAATTCCAAATGCGACAGCTTAAATTTGCCATGGGAACGTTTAGAGCGAAATTTCTCGATACAATAAACACAAGGCTCGGGAAATTATAACAATTTTGACAAAACGCGCTTGAAATTACCGTATTTTCTAATTTCTCTCGTCACCATTTGATTGCCCGTATGAATTTGGAAAAGAAAAATAAACAGGGCGTTATATATTCAACCAAAAAATTCAGAACTTTCGAAACGGAGGTAGATGGTACTGAATTTTTTTTAAAATGCTTTTCGATTCGACACTGAAAATTTCTGGAAAACAGCGCATACATTTCAAAGTAACAGCACCAGGATGTGCTACATACTAATCTCTCAGCACCAAATTTTGATGGCCACAAAAGGTTATCCTGACAGCAGAGGAGTATTAAGGTTTTTTATGAAAGGCCCATCAAATGAGAACAGTAAAGCCTTTTTTTAACTTACATCACGTCCTTGTCATAGCCGTCAAGAAGCCAACTGGCGACAAGTTCTTCAGTTGCTGCGGAGGATAAAAATAGAAACGTTTAAGTAAGTAAGTAAGTAAAACCTTTATTTTAGTGTCAATGTATTTAGCCTAGACAGACTAACTGGGGACACTAAGTAAGATATTCTACAAAGCAAAATTTAAAAATTTTAAAAACTAAGATAATTCTATTGACTACAAAGATTACAGCAATTAATGTTGTTGCTTACGTATGTTAAAGGATTTTTATTTTATCCACTGGATGCAATAAAATAACAGATGGCTACTTTCTTCCTCAGAACCATTTTATTGGTCGAATGTTTGTAACGAAGCGTTGGCATTCCTGAGAATGTATCTTCTATGACAGAAATATGCATTGAAAAGAAAAACAAAAAAAAAGTACTGCACGCATATATCTCCGAGAAGCCTTGAAGTGAAACATTATGAAAAGAATACTGTCGCAATTTTTCTATCCTTGGCGCTGTGACGTGAAACTATCCAAGCTGATACAACTCCATCTTTAAATACTGTTGCCCATGGCTTGTATATTTTTGGTAAACCTTGGCATGAAGGTAATTTGGTTATATCAACTAAGTTGAAAATGTAAATTGGCCACCGTAACGAGTTATAAAGCTGACGTTTCGAGCGTTAGCCCTTCGTCAGAGCGTAGAGAGTTTTTAAAAAAAGTGTTTAAAGGTGTTATCAAGGTGTTATCAAAACCTGGATCGTTGGGTAATACAATTCAAAGTTTTTCTTTTGCTTAGCCATCATAGTATATGAGCCATTATACAATGCTCTGGAAATATTGTAAGGGTGCGTTTAATTTATGGGGCGTTTTTTTTTAATTTAGTGTTTTATATTTTGAGCATGGTTTTAATAAAACGATATTTCTTCTCAGTGCACCACGTTGGCTATCTATAATCTGATATCCAACGCACTCGTGGAAGAATTATTAACTACTTTTTGAAGAGAAAATAAACATTGTTTTGGTTTATGAAATTCACGGCAGGTTAAACAATAATGGCCATTTACTGAATAAAAGCTGCTTGAATTCTTAGTGGCTATTTATAGATCAAGAGTACTGTGAAACTGAGCCATTTATAAGAACAGCTTTGGCTGGTGTTATTGCATTTCTGAATATTATCTATTTTCTGATCCTCACCTGGACAAATATTTTGACCATCTGCGGAATAACAAAGACAGGATTGCAATGACAACAAAATGGCGATCCAACTGTATGCCATCATAGGCGGCTGAACATCAAACCCTATGAAGCTCAAGGTGTCGATAATTTTGTTTTGTACCAGCTACGAGGCTATGTTAGCAAGGAAAGATTTTCTGCCGCGGAAGATACCTCCGTCCAATATCGTATTACCTAATGCTGTCTTTTTTATGCTAAATAAAACTGATGTTTAGAACGTTTTGCATAATATTAACTCGCAATTACCTACATGACATTGTTTCACTTTGTTTTAAATTGATTGAATGAGAAACGTTTTTCAACTGTTTTCCCAAATAAGAACAAAGATGTTCAGTTAGACGGTTGAAAGGTAAGTATTTCAGTTTTATATTGCGGGTCCCAGGTGAAGAGTCGTTGTATTTTTTTTAATTTTTCGGCACTATGTTGAATATAGCTGGTCGCTGTTGCACAGCTGTTTGGTGCCAAACTGGTTGCATATATTTTTACGGCACATCTGTTGGAAAACTGTTTAAGTAAGAGATCATTTTTTAACCTGGCTGGGTAACGCAAAAACTGATAAAATATAATTAGCCGGAATTCCATGTTGCAATCATAAAAATACTCGTACTTGTAAGAGTTATCAGTTCTTTATCCTCTGATTTCAGCAAAATAAGGATGAATTTTGGCGAGACTTTCGGAGTGCGATATTGGAAAGCTACCAAGAGGATAACATAATTCATTTGGAATCGCACTTGTAAGAACTGATGAAGCTACGTTTTTGGCATCTAAATAGGAGCAGCATTAAGTTTCATGGAGGGTGTTTGGCGAAACTTTTAAAAAACCGCGACACTGACACGGCCCCATTCAGGTCACGGTCTGCAGTTTGTCTCTCGCTCTGTCCATCACTAACACTTTGATGGATTAGTACTACGACTGATGTCACAACAATGATATCACACAAAATGCCCAATCACTGGGAAACAAATTATGGCCATAGCAACAATATTAGCTACTCATTTACCGAGAGTGAGGTCTATACGGCAAGACCGAGATTTGAGAATTTCCCGTAAAGACCGAACGCTCGAGGTTACTAAGTTGTATATTATATGGGTTTTTGCGAGTTTAATTAGCAGGCCGTATTCGGCCCGTTAGTGTATTACTGGAGAATAATGCCGTGGTATTAGCCAATCACAGCGTGAGTTATATTGGCTGCACACGCAAGTCATGTAATAAGCCTGTTAATGATCACATTCATATCCAAATTTGCACCATAGAATTTTATTATTATCATCATCATCGTCATCCTCATCCTCAGTACTATTCCAACCAAGAAAAGAGACAATTGACCTTTTTTATACTTAGAATTTTCAGAATATGTTTTGGTATATGTTATTGTGTAAGAGAAAATAAAGATTTCATTATTATTATTTAAAAATTATTATTATTATTATTATTATTATTATTATTATTATTATTATTAAGCTTTGAAGGCTCATACCTCAAAAACCAGCTGTTACTGCTACTACTACTACTCGCATTTCTACTGTGTACCACAAGTGCAGCAACTACTGTTGCAACTATTTATTATCATACTTACCTGGAGGACGGCTTTGCTTAAGTGGAATGCTCAGTATGATCGTGCTGGGCCCTTTGTATCTCAAGTGCTGTTCCTGTGTAATCCAATATGGCTTGTCCGGTTGTGCAAAGCCAGCGAGGGCAAACGAACCACGATACGTTACTGAGATAGGATCCCCAGTACCCAGTCTCTTAAGAGCATCTAATGCTGGAGACACGTGCCTTGACCCCTCGTCTTGAATGGCGACGAGAACGATCTTACTGCAATAGATGTTTCAAGATAGGATGGTTATTATGATAATTGATAGAAGGTACAGCCTTGCCGGCATGCATATACCGTGTTTTTTATGTATGGTAAGGTCCTCGGAGTTTCCAATAAACTTGTGCTAAATAATGTTACTTTCTCAGAACACGGCTAAAAAGTTAAAAAGTTAAAATTTTAACTTTTTAACTTTTTAGCCTTGTTATGAGAAACATTTCATAGAGCGAACATTATGGACAATGTTACCTTCCATTAGACACTTATGTCCAGGATTGAACGCAGGTATTGTTTAATTAGTACTTCATATTTGGTAGGGTTATCTGACATTTTCATACTACTTAATTTTTGCCAGAATTGTGTGCGTTTTGGTGTCTTTTCACCAACGAGGACACTTTGTGATCCTTATCATAAGGAATTTGAATCTCAGTAACGTTCAATCCTGGACATATCTGCTATTAGAAGGAAAGAAAAACGCTATTACTAACGAAACTAAAGAACTTTCTCTTAAAAAATACTAATGACCAAAACACGGTATGTTTTTATGCGAAACAAACAAACAAAACAGCAACATCAACAACAACAACTTTGTGAATGGCTCTCCAAAAATACATGTGCAATTTTGGTAAGATTTCGATGTTTTGGTCAACGGAACAACAAAAAAGCCATGGCAACAAGAGCGTCACTTACTCTCCACTGATGGCGTCAAGGTAGTCTCTTAAGTTATAACCAGCCCGGCTGTTACTTTGAGTGTTAAAATGTCTTGATCCAATCACCGCACCTACACCAAATAGAGAATATTGAGTTCAGAAAATAATATCATTTCATTTGAAGTTTTTTATCTCCCATTTTCCGGATTGGGATATTGCGGTCTCCTGGGTTGTTGTTGTATTCCTCACCGGCTGCGCATGTGTCAGTCCTTCTCCGCTGACGGTTTCGACAAGCGGGTGCAATGCACTCTTCTCCCATATACTCTTTCTCCGCTCCTTCCTAGTTTCTGTTAATACTTATGACCACCTTTTGTTTTGGTGCTTCAAATCCGTGCTCTATGCATAGTAAGTTTCTTAGTGTATTTTGACATCTATATAATAGGTCATAATAGACATAATGCAGTTATTTAGATCAACTTTTATCCTTTTTACACCGAAACTATTAGTGGGAAATGGTCGTTAAGGGCTATACATCTTTAACACGGCAGTGGTGACGAGATTTCCGAAAGGGAAAGCAACACACATATACGAAATATAATTTCAAAGCGTTATTATAAATATCTACACCATAGAACACTATTTCTCGGGAGTGTCTCCCATACAAAATGGACGGGATTGCTCGTCGAAATTTTTATAAGAGCCCCTAAGTTCTCGTTGTGGATCATTCGAAGCTGAACACACTAAGAAGTACAAAAAACCTCTTTTTAGCCCCTTTTTTTATGGGGGAATCCCCGTGCACTATTGTACCTGTTTTAGCATCGACAATGACAACATTGTGGCCTTTTCTACGCGGTGCATAGTTCTTTTCATACACCTTAATGAAAGTAGCACCACAACCCTTAGAAGGTTTTCCTGGATCATCACAGCCTCTGCTTCTGATGTCAATATCCACGAAAGACGCTACAACGAAAAAAAAAAAACATCTTATTTCACAACGAAACGTACTCAACCAATACCATCATTACTTGTAATTTATGTCGGTTCTCATGGCTCTAATTTTAGACACGAAAATGTGCAAGCTTGTATCTCTCCCCTCAAATCGCGAACTTATCCAAACCTTTGTTAGGCTTCATTTCCTTTTGCCCTTTCGAGTCCGGTATAGGTTAAGGCGCGCGGCCTCCTTGTCCGAACAGTGGTTGATAGATACGCCTAAACCTTTGTCATCTTTTCCGGAAAAGCATAAATTTAGTTATAACTAAGCAGGAAATACGCGGAACTCTACTGTTTGATCAATGTGTCAAAAAAAACAAAAGGAACTAGAACGACCGTGGAAATTCCGAGGAATGAGTAGAACAATAAAAAAAAGCGTAATTGCGTTTGTTTCTAGGTTAAATGCGTTTCATTTCCTTTGTTTTTTTTCTTTTAGTCGGTTATCACCTTCTTGTTGATTATCTTCTTCTAGTTTCGCAGCTGTACGGTTTTTAAGCAAGAGGTGAAGGAGTCGAAATTGAAAATAATGAATTCGAATGTCCCACATTCTATTCACGACAATTTCAACCAGTGTTCGAAGTTTTAAGCTTCCCAGAAAAGACATATTCGATCAAATTGCCACATTTAGCAAAGAAATTAATAATCAATATATCACTTCTTGATACAAAAGCACAAAAAACAAATATCCTAGAGGAGAGATATTTTTTGAAAGATTATCAAGTAGTTGAAATGCAACTGTCGAACTGAGTATACTTTAAAGTAGAAAGAAGGAGAAAAATTTTCGTCTTTTTGACGACAAGACAAGAGGGCACAATTTGCTTGCTGATATTAAACTGAATTTACATCCGTTCGCGTGCTCACTTAACGATAAAGTCATGTAACATTCAAAACGCACCTAAAACAAATCAAAATGTTGCAGGATGGCTGGGAATTAAGTAAGGAAGGCAAATAGGATATTGCGTAAATATTATTTGACATTGCAAGAGGTGATTGCACAACAAAACCAGAGTGATTTATTTGGTATTCACGATCGGTTTGACATGACTCCTAGTATAGGCTGGGTAATTTTGGAAACTTTAAATACGATCAATTGGAAGCGATTGAGACGTTGATTCGATTTTCGCTCTGAAAGACCTCATCTCTATGAGCTTAAGGGGTGTTGCGTAGAACGTTACGATAGAATCCTCCTAAAATAGTTACGAAATTCTCAGCTTTGTATATTTCTGCTTGGTGGACTCGGTTTCTTAAAAGAGAAGCAAATTTCCAAAGGAAAAACATTGAAGTAAATCTCACCTGGACAGTTTGTTACCTCCTCACTAGAGTAACAAAACAAAAGAAGAAACAAATAAACGGCGATCCAAAAGTCGGCCATCATACATGTCGACAATTATGAAGACATCAATGCGAATTCCAGCTCGAAAAGCGGGCTTCTATGATGCAAAGTCCTAGGATGAGAAATTCCTCAGAACGAAATGATCAACAGCTGTTTGCAAGCCTCTGCATGGACAAAATCGCCTATCACCTGAGATCAACTGTTTTATGCTTAACAAGTGTTGCGTTTGGTCACTGAGACAACTTTGCATAATGTTCAACTGAAATTTATTTGCATTTACAGAGGTCTTTTGTTGAATGCCGAAAGGTACCTAGCTTATTTGATTCTCGCGTTGTTATTGTTCAATAACAATAACGGAAATTCTTGGTTCAAATTTTTTTAATCATTAGAATTCAGTCAGTCACTAACACTTAGTGTGGAAAGGTTGGTTGAATGAGTAACAGTACCAGATATTGAAAAGTGAAAACTAAAGACTGTCTGAATCGACAGTGTTTCCGGCCCTCTATAGTTTACATTTTTGCAACAACCTTACAGTAACCTTAGTTACGCCAGGTAGAATAGCTTCAATAATTTCCTTAAGTAAAAGTCTTCACCGACTGCCAAAAACTTCCATTCATCCGCAATAATTTAGTCAACAATACCGATTTGATATTATTAATCCTCTTCAATTCCACCCGTCCACAAATAATATTTTAACATCCTGTCAAACGGTTTGACAAAGCAAAGTCAGTGTTACATTATGGAAGGGAGGAATGAATATTTGAAGTCCATTTGGAAGCTAACATTCCAGGAGAATTGCGGTTTTTCATTTATTCCAGTCATTAGGACTATACGTACCCAGGAACTCACGAGAGAGGATTTTTTGCTGGTAAGCGTTTGACAGGGCGGGGTAAAACACGGAGATGAAGGGATGTCTGTGGTTTGCTTTCTTGTTTTGCGTACCACATGGTTATGAGGGCGGCACATTGCTTTCTTGGATAGACCGAGAATTCCTCCCGTGTATTTCATCTCAGACGCACAAAAAAGTGTCGCAAACTGCTATATTTTAGGAGGAAAAAAAATTTGGTATGAAGAAACAATCCCAACCATCTAAGTGAGAAAGCACCGTAACCATGGCAGCCGCGAGGACAAACGGCGATGCCAAAGATCGTCAGCGTGGAATGAATAAACAATTGTTAAAAGTTTTTAATTTTAATATTGTGAAGAGAATAAAATGTTTCTCCAAGCTACAATTTTGAAAAATAAGAGAGTTTGATATCTGCACATATAAACGCCAAAGTGCCAAGCTGCTTCCCCAGATAACTGAGTGTATTGAACTTACAAAAGGATGCATATAAATCATTGATTGATTTGTGAGTTGTTTATTCAGTACAAACAGTTTTTCTGAGTCAATTTACTCAAGTCGCTTTACTGAATTAACCCATGTTGATTAGATGCGTTTTAGATAAATAAGAAACTAGGTCTTCCGCGGTTGTTCAAGACCTGCCTACCACCAAGTGCTACGAATAGTTTTTGAAACTTATTTTTAACTATGATGATAATAAAGAAGACCGGGCAAACTATACACATTAAGCCAGCGCGTTTCATTTTATATCTTCCTCGTGGCTCAAGAATATGCAAGCGACGAAGCTGCAACACTCCACTGGAAGCCTTTGTAACGGCAAGGGGCAGAGAACCGCGAAATGTTTCCGCGTACTACTGATTTTGTTTTTTTCAATTAGCAGCAATAGCAATTATAACACGAGATCCGTAATTTATTCTTATCTACTGCCAGTGTCTTTAATTAAAGCGACTTTCGTCTATTTCGGGGGTTAGTTTTATTTCAGCTCAAAGCGATTTTCCTTGATTAGTTCCATTTTCTGTTGTCTTTATTAAGGACCCTTCTGTACAGACGAGGATAAGTGATAGCTGAGCAGTTTGTGTGCAAAAGATAGGAAGTAGTGGAAGGGGGGTGGATAGGAGGAGCAAGAAATGAAAATATGAAACAATTGTGATTATTATGGCAAACACAAAGTCAAAAATAAAAACAAACTCTGGACAAGTACCTCAATGAAATTTCTACTTTGCGGCTCTGCTAGTATTTCTGGTAGTATTTCAGTTTTCAATTACATTACAATTCTCAAATTGCCACATTGTTTTGGGGAAAGCCCTATTGGTGCTGCAACCCCAAGATACCACCCCCCCCCCCTCCCTACATGGAAAATCCTGTTTGCGCTTCTGGCCCCGGTTGTTCAAAGGTTGGATAACGCTATCCACCGAATAAATCACCAGCACTAGCTGGGGACACTGTGTTGTGTTCTTGAGCAAAGCAATTAACACTTGATTATCACAGCACCTTTGTCCAGTTGTATAAACGGCCGGTATCGGTGAACTTAATGCTAGATGCCACGGAAACCAGAGATACGCGCCGCCCTGATGGGCCTCTATTCTAGTGAGCAAACTCTACTGAAGCTTTACACTTGAAGTATTTTGTTGAGGATACTGTATGGTACGAGGAAGCATTAATAATTTGTGTTTCCAGAGCTTGAAATAAATAACAACTTCGCTCTCCTCAACACATGACGCAATAAGGCTTTCCGCTTCCGCGTTACCTTGTTATGTCTTGGTAACTTTTTTATTCCAAGTATTAGTTTGGCGGTATGTGTACTCGCTAGCTGATCTTATTAAAAAGAACTTCTTGCTCGAGAGAGCTGGTGCTGCTCTGTCGGCAATCCCGAGTTTAACTCCTCGGTACTTACATAAATAAAACAAACTTTTCTGACTAATTTCTGTTGATTTATATTATTTGTTTCACTTTTTGTTTCAATCAGCCCTTAAAAGCCCCACTGTGAGAGTGGTTAATTAAAATATTTATTTGATTATTTTGTTATCTAAGCAAGAGGGGTTTTTATCATTAAATGGGATTGTACAAACTGTGACCCAAGGTAAAACAACTTTTAGTGATTTACGGCACAAAGGCTTTTGTCCCATTTGCAATACATAATCCATTGCACATACTATAGCAACCACTGTACCTGCTTGGCATGCTCAAGTGACTCAAATAGACGTTTTGAAGGTGAATGTGAGCAAAATTATTGAATACCGAAACACGCTTTTTTCACCTTTATGATAAGACATATATTCTACTTAAGCTTAGGCTTGGCCGTTACAAGTTCCGTTCTCTTCAGTGATCTCTCGTTAGCCTTTGAAACAAACAGGGTCAATTTGATCAAGCTCCTCACAATGTATCAGTTCGGTCAACATGCATTAAGTATAAATAACACCAAAATTATAATATTTTCATATATGTATATCTTGTTTAGTTATTTACAGATCGTATCCTCACTCAAGCAGTTTGTCGTTCCATAAAACGAAACGATAATAAAACAACGTACAAAACAACATTAGAAAGCAGTTGACTGCAGTTCCAAACTTAGCAATGACTGAGCAAGACACATTGATTGACACTAGTCTTGATTGGTGCAACTTTCTGCACGTGAACTGTACGTAATACTTATTTTAGACCGCAATAATTATTTCATGATTTTCATAGCCAATCAAGGCAAAGGATAAGTCTTACGTAATAAATATTTAGATGTGGGTGAGTGTCGTTCGTGACCATCTGCATGAATCCCGTCGATATCCCAAAATATAGCATGATCTTGATGAATCGCATGATCAGTGTTAAAACGATAGACCAAAAGATACTTTTGGTAATGGCGGAAATCTTTACATAATAGATGGCATGTTTCATGCACACTATCGATGCAATTTATTTATAGGTGAAAATTTAAATTTAAATATTTGAATCCTTGCTATCCGTTTCGTCCACATTTCAGAGAAAAGAAGGTAAAAAACTCTTTTAATAACTTACTGTTTGGAGTGCACGAAGAACCCAGCAAAATAAAGTTTAGACATCATGTCGGTACATGGGGACGGAAAGGGAATGCTTGTGACTTAATAAACCTCAAATGCTAAAAGTTAGACCTAAATAACAACCTATAAAATTGGCGTTGCTTTGTATACAGCTGCATGCTAGTACACTGAAATGTCAAGGCTCAAATTTATTGCTAAGGCTCAAATTTATTATGTCGGACAGATTATTTTACATTCTATCCTTAATTACCAGAAAAACGGGAAATAAAAATACTTAATGCACTTTGCTTTCCCTTCACTAATTCACTGAATATCCCCATTTTGGTATTCCAGGAGTATCCTAGCTATGAAGGAGGGTATATAGCCACATTTCTTACACTGTTTTCAGGAGTGGGAGTGGGAGTGCAACTTTCATCACTGAGATAACATATTGATCAGTTTCTGACCCTCTCTGCCTGGTCTCTGTCACGTTCTCATAGGAGAATCTCCAGGGACAATGGTTGCGCATGGTAGCAATTCTACCAAGTTTTCTTGCTAACATTTACGTCTCCAAAGGCCTCGATCTTTTTATTCAGCACTTAGAACAGCGACCTCTTGGTAGGTCCAGCACTGGGATTCCCAATCTGATAAATCTGATTGGCTAACAATGTGAAATGAACATTCTCTGCATGCTCCGGACCAGCCAAAGGTCGCGATTCCTGGAGCTGGCTAAATGAATCTTGGCCTCTGGAGACGTAAATGCCCTGCTCATGTAAGAAGAGATGAGAAAATTAGAAACAATGATGGTCAGTCTGTCTGTACGGTGTGCAAAAATAAGAGAAATATTCCCGAATTTGAATCGTCTTTTTACCATGTTTTTTTTTAATATTACTTTTTTTAAATTGCAGTTTAACTACACTAACAGAGACTACTTACAGAACTAAAATTATACTAATACATCGTACACCTACACTGTACTTCCTACTTACACAATACTTACACTATATAATGTTGTAGTTAAAAATCGAATTCAGGTAAAAATAATTTTAACCTAGTTGGATTCCCAATTTCCTTTGTCTTCTTACCCTAATTATTCATAATCAATGAATAAGTAGGGTTAAGAGACAAAGGAATTTAATTTTTACCTGAATTTAATTTTTAGCTTCAAAATATACTTGCACTACCTATTACAGATAAATTACCATGCACTTACACTAATCACATTACAGTTGGCCTATTTATTTGTGTTATTATATGTTGAACTCACTATTTCTTTTCTGATTGACCGAAAGCGTACAGTGAATTTTCGAAATCAGCGCTTTTGACGTCATAACTGCAGATTAGACAATAATCATGTCAAGGACACTCAAGGTCACGCGTAATCATGTCATGTATGACCGCAGTGCATGATTTCTAAGGGTAATCTTGTCAAGTTTGCTCGCTTTGTCTTGCTGCCGTCAGTGAAGAAGCAGAAACATGACTTTTTTTTTGTTTCATTCAAACAATTATTAGATTCGGTTTTTGTGTTATTCGGCATCGGCTGATAACCCCTACCTCGACCTTATTATTCTGGATATTACAAAAACCTCATCCAATAATTGTTTATAAATAAAATGAAATTACTTCATGCACCTACCGTGATTGACGTTGATATTTTTATACTATTTATCTATTTTAAGGTTAGTGGCCAATTACACCACACTTAACCAATCTACATCCTCCGTAGAAAAATTATAAGTATTACAAATCACTGCTACACATTTAAACCTTCCAAGGAATATTTTTGGCTTACTTTTGCTATGAAATCGGGCATAGAAATTTCTCCATGAGTTGGTTTTGTGTTGTAAATACATTACTTTGCAAACAATAGGATGAAGTTGAGCTTTCTTTCAAAAAACAGTTCTGCCTTTTTTTATTTACTTTCCTGCCAAACATTATTTCGTTTAGCGAGAAGCCTAGAGAGGTGGCATTTTCAACATTGAACCACTTGATAACTTCCGAGAGAAATTGGTAATATCTAGATAGCATGTTAGTTTTCCTCTTCCGATAAAAGTCTGGGGATCCATGCCAACTTCAATGATTTT
>OMLO01003547.1_pt1 | contig 12875 bp, 7 predicted proteins | sample 1674811 | NCBI WGS metagenome assembly OMLO01 (sample SAMN06265003, study PRJEB25207) | coral metagenome | isolation source: Coral host | place: Mexico:La Bocana,Puerto Morelos, Mexico | collected 2008-11-13
CATAAACACGCAAAAAAAGAACTTGGCCAATATCCAGCCATCTTGACCTCACGCTTGGTCAATAACCCATACTTATTGACTGAGTGGGAGACCCGGACGGGAAAGTATTTGGCTCGAGGTCCGTACGTCCTGACCGAGAGCCAAATACTTTCCTGTCCGGCCCGACCTGATTCAGTTAATAAGCATTTTATCACATGACCATTTTTTCAGAAAACACCGTTGTAGCAACAAAATTGTTTCACATTGTTTTTGCGGGGCCGTACGCATTTCTAGTAGGGCCGTACGCGTTTTTCCGGCCCTATCACCTCGACACGTACGGCCCTCATCCGGAAACTTTTTTCTTATGGTTTTCCAAGGAAATTGCGCGCGGGGCCGTATGGGTCATATGATAATTACTTATAGTGCACTGACTCTACTTACAGTACGACACTTAGTGCTTACTCTACTTATGATGCAATACAATACAATGTTGTAATCTACTAGTTACACTATTACACATGACCAATTATTAACTACTTAATTACAACTGAAAAACACATTTTGATAATGGTCAATAACTAAGGCAAAGACAGCAAAAATTTGTGATTTTCTTGAAGTTTCATCCGTGATTTTTTTTTCTAAATTTTCACAGCTGATCTCATCCAGCGGGATACGAATTTTAGACACAAAAAAGTTGAGTTTGTAAATGCATTATTATCATTATTATTATTACTATTATCATTATTATTATTATTATTATTATTATTATTATTATTATTATCTTTGCAAATTTATGTCTTTTACCGCTACGAAAAGACTGGTCTTATAGATTTTCCTGAAAAACGAGCTACGACTAAACCAAGATATTTACTTCCTACGGTGACCCATAGGGGCAAAACACAACTCAATTTCTTTTCTGAAACACAACAATCTTTTCGAGAACACAACAATATTTTCGAGAACACAACAATATCTTCGTGAACACAACAATATTTTTGAGAACACAACAATATTTTTGAGAACACTAAAATATTTTTTAGAACACAACGAAATTTCGTTATACTCAACGATCCTTTTTAAAACAAAATAAAATTTTCCGATACACAAACGCAAACTAAAACACAACAAAATTAAGTGAAACACAATAAAATTTCAAAGTACTGGTAACTAACCCTGATGCAGAAAGCGATCGGATCCTGGGACTAGCTCTGGTCAACGTCACTGCGAGGGCGCATTTTTTGTGCCGTTTATCTGGCGCATTTGATCTGAAATGGCTTCTTCAAGTTCAATAAGCGATAATACAGAAGAGGAAAGCATAATTTCGTATTACTTTTCAAGGGGATATACGTATGAGGTTATCACTGAATTTTTTACCAAGTTTCATGGCATTACGATGTCTGTAAGATACAGTCGAACCTCCCGTAAGCGACCGTGACCCAAAATGTCAAGTGGAGGTGGGGTGTTACGAACAGGGCGAGGGCGAGCATAAGCACAGAGAAAATTGATTTACTTTGCTCTTTAAGGCTGGATACTAACATTCCAAAAGCAAACTACAAAATGTATGCGATTTATGAGCGAATAGACATTCGGTTATAAAAGGAAGTAGAGTTGAACTGTATGTCACGCAACCCTCGGGTTTTAAATCCGCCTAAAAACAATCATATCAGTCTTGCCTGCAATGGGTCTATGTTCGGTTATTTTTTTAGGCCTTCGGAGTGCATAAAAGAAGCGAAAAGTAGCGTTAAAATCGCTCAAGATCGGCGCACAGTGAATCGACCGAGTCGATCTATTCGTGTTTTAAAAACACTTGTTGTCTTAAAAAACCATTAATATTGATAAAAGAGCATTTCATTCCTTTTTTTTTGTTTTTCTTTTTTTGGGGGGGTCTTAGTTTTCGTAATTACGAATTAAGATTTGGAGCGGTCTTAACATGGGTCTTAGGTCTTAGTTTTCGAGGGTCTTAGTTTTCGTAACACCCCACCTCCACTTGACATTTTGGGTCACGGTCGCTTACGGGAGGTTCGACTGTATCTTACAGACATCGTAATGCCATGAAACTTGGTAAAAAATTCAGTGATAACCTCATACGTATATCCCCTTGAAAAGTAATACGAAATTATGCTTTCCTCTTCTGTATTATCGCTTATTGAACTTGAAGAAGCCATTTCAGATCAAATGCGCTAGATAAACGGCACAAAAATAGCCCCTTCGCAGTGACGTTGACCAGAGCTAGTCCCAGGTTCCGGTCGCTTTCAGCATCAGGGTTAGTTACCAGTACTTTGAAATTTTGTTGTGTTTCACTTAATTTTGTTGTGTTTTAGTTTGCGTTTGTGTATCAGAAAATTTTAATTTGTCTTGGAAAAGATCGTTGAGTACAACGAAATTTCGTTGTGTTCTAAAAATATTTTAGTGTTCTGTAAAATATTGTTGTGTTCTCGAAAATATTGTTGTGTTCTCGAAAATACTCTTGTGTTCTCGAAAAGATTGTTGTGTTCTCGAAAATATTGTTGTGTTTCAGAAAAGAAATTGAGTTGTGTTTTGCCCCTATGGACCACCGGAACTTCCAGTCTTCCAAATGTTACCGAAGGAAACGCGAGAAAATTCACTATCAGTTTTTCTTTTTGCGCTCAAGTTGACGTCATGTCTTGACCTATATTAAGTTGAAACTTTTCTAGCCTAGCCTGCGTAGCAGTCTTTTCCGTTTCCTCTTAGCGGGGTCTTAGCGGGGTCTTAGTGGGAGAAAGCGAGAGCCAAGGGGAAGTCGCACGAACGCCCGAGCCCTCGCGCGACTCCCGCTTGCCTGAAAGGAAACGGAAAAGATTGCTACGCAGGCTATTTCTAGCCTTATTTGCTATGGAAGCAGGTCCAAAGTCGATTTAACGTGTTTCTCTCACCATTCGTCGCATATCAAGCAGAAAAGTTTGTTTCGGTTAACACAATGATTGACGTACATCGGCAACTATCAACGCCTATTTAATGGTCGAATACCGCGAATGTGAGATCATCTTTCGGCGCATATGATCACCACAGCACGGTTAAGTCATTGCACTACACCAAAGTATTTCGTTTCATCGATCGATTGCTGCTTGAATGCTTCAGTATTGGAGCGGTTCCTTTTTTGGTTCCTTTTTTTTTTTTATCCAAACAGCAGCAATTGTAATTGACCGACACAGCTGTTCCCATGTTTCAATTTTGTACCATTTTGTAGACACTATGTACTAGGGAAATTCAGGGTGTAGCAAAGGAAAGCTACTGGGTATTTTTCTTTTCACACCATTTGCTTAAGCCCAGCACCGCTTAGCAGAGATAATTCTGAATTTTTTTTTATGGCGTAAACGATGACTCTCACATCACCTGTAGGTGAACTTGTAAAAATATCACATTTCATATGTAAGGAACAATTAAATTATGAATTGGTTTTGCTAACATTTAAGAGTAAATCAGACAAAGATTAGGATTAGGGTGAAACTGATTTAAAATTTTAGGTGATTGACTCGTAAGCGACGCGAATTATGCAACTTTGAATTTTCAATTAACAAACATCCTTTAATTTTTACATGTTAAGGCGTACGAATATACAAAGTATGGACGAAATTGATTTGTTATCCATGTCCGCTAATTCTCTGATCTTGACTGACATTTCCTTAATAAGGAGATCCCATGTGGGTATTGTGTATGTTTTAGATAGGACCACGTCCAGAAAATTAAAATCCAGGATATGTTCACGGAATCAATTCATATTGTTGACATAGAAATAATTAAAAATTCTATTATGAGCTCGAGATTTCTTTGAGGTGATACTTGATAAGGCCGAATGCTAACTATGTAAACTGAACTATCAACTATCTGAACTAAACTGACGAGCGCGCGTACACAACTGCGAATGTCAAAGTGACAACTAAGTCCTAGCAAATTCTCTAAAGTGCTAAATTTAATACTAAGACCAGAAATAATTGGAAGCGTAATTTGAAGCAAATTTCAGTTAGAATTCTACTAAAGCAATTGGATTATTCGCTCTCGATTTCTATGATGTAATAGTTGATTCGGCCTTCAGCCTCATCAACTATCACCTCATAGAAATCTCAGCTCAAAAGCTAATTCTTACATAGAAATTTAAAGAAAAGTTGAAACTCAAAGAAACCGTTAATGTTTTTAATTAATTCAATTACATTCTGCATCAAAATCTTCGTTCAAAACTTTTTTAAAAGGAAAAAAAACACTCGCCGTTTCGTGGACTACCTCAGCCACTGCCTTCTAATGTTTGATAGTATACCAGTAGCTCAGCCAATCGGATTGCGTTGCTCTACTAGTAGAATTCTAATAATGCATGTATATTAAAGAAGATAGTATCGATTTCAAAGGCGAAGACTTTCACCTTTAATTTACAGCTGCTACAGCTGGAGAGGATATTTGAAATACAAATTTTCTGATTTCTTTCTGTCGCCAACAGTAAATCAGTGGATTGAGGAGAGAGTTCAACATGACAATCGTACTGATCCATGGTACCGAAATAGAAATGTTCAGTTTCCTTATAATAGCCAATACTGTTAAAGCAGCTCCAGGCGACAAGCATAACGAAACAGCGCCGACCACATAAACAGTTGCGTAAAGTGCTTTTCTCTCTTTGACAAATCTTGCAATCTCTTCCTGGGATAGCTGTTGAGCTTTGATTCTATTTTGCTGATGAAGTGTTTCGCGGTACAAAATCGCGTAAGACATCATTATGAAAACTATGCAAGAAATCAAGACGATAAATAGTACCACATTACCTATTTTTTCTCTCATTTTCTGCCAATCTCCGTGATTGACAAATGCCCGTCTCAGAATTGTACAACATAATGCGAGAGCCCAAAACGCTGTTACTGTCACCTTAATGTTCAGTGTTGTAACGAGATAAGGATACACAAAGGTATATTTGATGGCTATTAGCCTCTCACAAGTGACTAACATCAAATGGAGCGCCGATGAAAGAGTAACTGCTACTATAAATAGATTGTGAACACGATAGATATTGTCGGTATTTATCCCACCAAGTAGCTGGAATATTTTCCAGATAATAAAGGTTGGCTGGACAAGGAGACCGGTTAATGCATCCGTTGCCGCCAAGCAAGCGAGCAAAATGTTGGCGTAACTCTGTAGTCTTGGTCTTCTTTTCACAGCCATGATCACCAGCACGTTTAGAACAACAGTAAAGGGACATGTGATGCTGTTAAAAATGACGGTCGTGATGTAACTAACCTTGAGTGGGACGTCTAGAGCTTCGCCATCCATGGTGATATTTGTTATTTCTTGGGAATTGTTTGTAAGATTTGATGCCGACAGGTTTGTCATATTTAGTTGCAAGAAAGTCTGACCACCAGGTAAACACGGCTTCCAGATTTATATCAGATTTATGTTATCGAAAATTGGGAGATAACTTAGAGCATATTATTAAATATCCTAGATTATATAACTTTAATACGTTTTGAAAGCCGACAAGATTAACTTCAAGATGTAATGAAATATAGATACATACAGTTTAAAATTTCTTCGCAGCGTTATTTTTTTTCTTTTAAAAGTTAAGGAATATGTTTTTTTTTTCCAAAATAGAACAAGGATTGGTCCTTTCTCCGGCATGAACACGTTCACAGTATTTCATAAGATTTGATCCGAGATTTATTTTATGAAATATTCTTTTCAGCCTCAACTTGAACTAAATTATTTTAGTGAATCATTTAAGCAAGAATAACCCTTTTAACAGAAATTCATATTTTTCCAAACGGGTATAAAATATTTTCTATTCAAATGAAAAATGTTCCCATTTGGCTGCATAGCGATAAGTATTTGCAGCTTTAAAACTAAGATCCTAACGTCATTATGGTTAAAATTCATGCAATATTGTTGGTCTTATTGACACGAAATAAACACGGAATATTGATCTGTTTCATACTGATAAAATATATGACATTAAAAAAAATAAGAAGAAATCTAAAATAATAATTAAAATGAAGTCAGTTACAAGAACTCTGCTGACAACCATTCTCTAATGCCGTGCAAAGTGCATTACGAATTGGTAATCCGTTCACAGAACTCAGTATTTGTGAGCCACTTTTTGATTAATTTGTTGTTCATTGAAGTCTACCGCGTGTGACTGAGATTAGGAATACATTATAGTTTGTCTGTGGGTATGATATCGTGTGACGTAGATGTTTGCCTTTCAATAACACGCTTGTTATATTTCTTTGTTAATATAAGTTCAAATTTTATCCGAAGGCGATGTCATTGACGTGTCAGTATCATTTGCTTATGAAATCGCAAAAAATCGAAATTCTTTCCTACTGCAATATGTGGTGAAATCTTTCAACAGCTTAGCAAAGATGTTAATCTTTTCTTCTTTTGATGAAGAAAGAAAACATATAAATGAACCTAATCCTTGTCATGATTCTTTTATTTGCAAGGATTAGGTTCATTCATACCGCTCTTAGTTTTTAATTCAGTAGATTAACATGCTCTAACGAGGCTTACTATTCTGAAGTTTCCTTGAGCGTGATCACGTGATCACGGTGTTATGTTGTGGTCAAACAGTCGCGCTACAAACCCGACTAGCAAGGCATCCGGGTGATATTTTCGATCGACTCCATTTTCATCGCTAATAACCAAACATTTTGTAAGATTAAGAAATCATTGAACAAAAATTTATTACCGTTTCTTGCATCTTTGAGTTCGATCTTGAACTTAACTTCGTCACTTCATCGTTCAGAAATCTCTTTAAGAAATAGAAAACATTTTGCCTCTCGAGTTAGAAAAACACAAGTGAGAGTTTGGTTAGCTTGCTTGCGCTGAGCATTTCTTTTACCCGCTCGTATTCGGTTTTTGAATAGAACAGTTATGTAAAACCATTGAATTGTGTTTGTTCCCAAAGTCCCTGGGGATTAGGACCCCAGAATAGCCTGGGAGCCAGGGCATGCTTTTGCATTTGTTCCCAGTTTCCAAGGGCCCTGGGGATTAGAACCTCAGTTTCCCTGATGACCTCAATCGCTGATATCAGGTTTTGACCCTTAAACTGTACTTAATACGAGGTGTATGATCGGTTCAGATCAGTTCACATCAGTTCAGATCTTGCTCGAATGTCTTCGGACATCTTCAGCATTCTTCGGAATTTTTCTGAAAGGGTTCGATAACGTTCGTGTGGGCTTCGGACAATTTTTTGAAATCTTCAGAAAATGGTCAGAAATTTTCAGAATATCGCCATAAACGCCTTCATCAGTATGTTCATATAATAAGGAAGTAATGGCTGGTTGCTTGTCCGATATGGAATATATCTTTTTGTGTTCTGCGTAAAGAATAGAAACTAAATTCGAATGTCGACTAACAATCACCTCTCTACGACGACAACAGCCACTCAAACGCGTTCCGACTCTCCAGAACTGCCAGTTAATGAACAACTGACCAACAGTGTCTACAACATCTCGTTTGCTATTGGAAATGGTCATGAAACTGAATCCCTACCGCGCGTGGTTGGTTTGATTTCTATCTTATTGATATATTTTGATTGTTATGTATTTACATGCTAAATGAAACAATTTTTAAAGATTAAGATTTTGGATCGCAAGAAAATATCGGTGTCATATCAAGTTCGCCCCTCCTGCTATCTCTTCATATCGGCCACTTTCCTCTGTCCCTAAGGTGGCCATTGTAGAAAGGTTCTACTGTATTACGTTAATAAAAAGAAACACACGTACCCTTCCTTACACCTTAAATAAACAGAAAATGCTTCTTGGACATGGCTTTGGAGGGAAGAAAAAATCCCAAGAGACAATAAGTAATAAATTTTTAATAGACAACTTTCGAGAATCTAGGTACATATTCACCCCTATTACTTTCTGTTTTAAAACTATATAGACTGTACAATCGAACGACCACTTCGGACTATCCACAGCGGACTCCTCCCTAAAACAGACACATTTTTGGTCCCGGTGGATAGTCCATACATTGAGTCTTATGCCTCTGAAATGCACAAAGAAGGTTACATAATGCCTAAATATTTTACACCGCCTAATTATGGATGTGGAAATTTGCTTTGTCAATAATTGTCAATTCTCAAGATAAAAGAAAGGAAAATTTTATCACTTCTGCGTGTCCTATTTTTCTGCTAACGATTTCCCGGCTTACGAGATATATAGTCCAAATATAGTTTAGCAGAAAGCAAGGGGTGCATATGTTTAAAAACTCACGCCGCGCATCTGAAAACTTTGTAAGAGAGAAATCTGCACATCCTAGTGCGATTGACAAAGAAGCCTTTATGGTTCCCTGTCTCGCTGCTTACGATTTGCAACACTCCAAAGAAAATGATGTCACAGTATGTGTTTAGTCGGAGGTATGTGCCATATTAGGTCATATGAAATGAATGATTCATCTATAAATGTAGTGGTAAGACAGGACAATTGTATATCAACAAGAATTGCAAGCACATGGGTAAGACATATAAAGGTCGAATAATCTTGTTTCTGACACAACGTTTTGACAGTTGATCAGGAAGTTTCAGGAAGTCTCAGACCAGGATTTCAAGGATTCCTGCGATAAGACTGCTAGTTTTAAAGTAGAGTGTACCAGTTTACAGGAGGTGGTTGTGTTCGAATATTTAGGCCAAACATGATGGATTCAACTGTAATCGATTGTCTACTCAAGTTTTACGTTTCAAAATGTCTTTTTCTACAAGTCAGGTTCCGCTGTGGGTTTTCCACAAAATTAAAACTCCTAATATTGAACGAATAATATGTGCTACAGTTGTCACCATTAAATTAAAAATATAGGGAAAATATTGTTGACGTCATCTATTGTCATTAATGTGCTAACCAGAGCCTCATTGGCTGTCGAAGCAAATTAAAGGATCTTTTGTTCTTGTGGTTGGCATATTTGAATAACAAAAGCAGTGTTTGTAAACTGATATCTTCCCTATAGGCGGAAGGAAAATTACTTTCGGGAGATATGGCTTGCACGTGCCGGTGATCGAAATAAATTTGCATAACTTTACAATGTGCCAAATATTTTTTTTTTCATTTAACTGCAAATTTTTGGAAAAGTTATACCCCACGTTTGTCTCTCGACGGGGCAATTTTTTCAGGCCGCGGAAGAGACACAATATAGAGTTGGGGCTTTTAGAAATTGTTAGTTTCGTTTTCAAATTCAATGTACCAGATGGCTTTTGATGGTATTGAAATTAGCTAAAATTAGCCCTTTCGCCTACGAGCTTCGACAAGGGTATATGTATCGCCATAAAATATTATAACACTTGGAGATTGTGCTAATCAAATTAATGCTCTAGAAACAGCAACTGAAGACATGCAATATCCACTATCCAAAGTAAATTGATAGATATCATCGTGTTGACCTGAACGAGCGAAAAGAAAATGCACAATATTCGGCCATTTTTGGCGGTGGTTGGCAGCTAAAATGGCGATTTCGAACTTTTCTCGATTTCGAAAAAAACTAAAGCGCTTCAGGGCCTTTGAATGGTATTTTCGAAAACAACTCACTATAGAAGTTATTTGGGCAAAATATGAAGAAATCCGAAATTTCACGAGTGTCATCTCATTCTCGATATTTAGGGAAATTGGCGAGTGCCCCATTGAGTATGATTCCCCCACAAGTAGTCGTCGAAGTTGTCTCGTTATCACGCATTTAGTCAGTGTTCACCCGTTCCTCGTACGCTCAGATATAAAAAGCCTTCCGTTAAAATAATGCGCAACATATTAAAGAAGTTATTTTACTCTATCAAGCCAACATTTATATCGGCTTGAATGTAATTGTTTTCCTCATTCTGCATTAGTTCTGTCAGTTCTAACTTTAACTAGCGGACGAGAGATATTTGCAAATTCCGTGCAGCGTAAATCAACATTCATGTCCTCGGGGTGTATTTTTGATACGAAATTTCATTGGGATACTAATTAAAAAAAATATATATATAATAAGGTAATGAGTTGAAGACTTCATCAACTATTAAAGTGCTCAATAGATAAACTAGAGCAATATAAAGATTTGTAGAGATGGATTACTTGGACGAAGACATTTATTGCTACTCAGAGTTTCATGCTTCTTGCGAAGCAATCATCAGGCAACTGCCCAAAGTAACGGATACATAAGAATATATACAAAATTTGAAATTTGAAAATACAGAACAATGTCTACTAGCGTGACGTGGAAAGATACAATTGGTTACAATTGGTTACAAACGTCGTGTAACATTTACGGTCGACGGTCTAATTTAAACTAAAACGGTTTTTAAAAGGAACTTCCTTGAGTGTCTACAACATGATACGAGTTCGTTTCTATTGTTTAGCGTGGACATTTCTATTTGTTTAGCGTGGACATTGTCCACGCTAAACAATAGAAACGAACTCGTATCATGTTGTAGACACTCAAGGAAGTTCCTTTTAAAAACCGCTTTAGAACATATCTTGGGCCCGGCTGGCGCCTCCGCATAATCTTAAAGTCCACTTGGTTATGTAGAGGAGGCAAAATACATAAAAATGATATCATTTACTTATAGCTTACTTGTTAAGTTTTGGTACATTTTGGTAATAGCAAAATATAATAATTTATGGCACTAAGTAGAACCAGTAACAATTTAAGTCCGAAGTCTCAGTGGAGAAAGTAACAAATTAAAATTGCATTATAAAACTATAATTGTAAACGTAAACAAGTATTTATTTTCAGCAACAAAGTATTTATCTTTATCAGTAGTGCCACATTGATTTTGCTCATACATGTATTTAAGAAATGGTGCAAACCGTTCTAGCAGAAGGAGACTCTATATAACAGTGAAGTTTGCTGATTTGGTATAGATTTAGGAATTGAGGACACTGTAACCACTGTATTTCAATTCCACCCCACTACAAAAAAAAAAAGTTCCCATGGTAACTATGAAAGGATATATTGATCAATAACAATGTCTTGGTTTTCTAAATATTAAAAGAAGGAAAAACAAGAAACTGCAAAATCTTCCAAAATTTGCCTCACATACATCTTAGATTACTTCAATACTGATTAATAAGAAAATATCCCAAAAAGCCTGAAGTGCTCTTTTTTGACTTGGCTAAATCTATATATTTCATGTATATTGAATTAGATACTATCGATTTCAGCGACGGAAGTCTTTCAATCCTTTAACTTGCAGCTGCTACAGCTGGAGAAGATATTTGAAATACAAATTGTCTGATTTCTTTCTGTCGCCAACAGTAAATCAGTGGATTGAGGAGAGTTAAACATGACAATCGTACCGACCCATGGTACCGAATAAGAAAGATTGAGCTCTCTTATAAAAGACAAAATTGTTAAAGCAGCCCCAGGCGACAAGCATAACAAAACAGCGCCAACTATATAAACAGTTGTATAAAGTGCTTTTCTCTCTTTGACAAATCTTGCAATCTCTTCCTCGGATAGCTGTTGAGCTTTGATTTTATTTTGCAGATGAACTGTTTCGTTATATAAAATCACGTACGACATCACTATAAAAACTATAGAAGAAATCAAGACGATAAAAACTAACGCATTGCCTATTTTTTCTCCCATGTTCTCCCAATCTCCGTGATTGACAAATGTCCGTTTAAGTATTGTACAGCATAAAGCGAGAACCCAAAACGCTGTTACTGTCACCTTTATGTTCAGTGTTGTAACGAGATAAGGATACACAAAGGTATATTTGATGGCTATTAGCCTCTCACCAGTGACTAACATCAAATGGAGAGCCGATGAAAGAGTAACTGCTACTATCAAGAAATCGTGAGGAAGAGAGATAGTGTCTGTGTTTATTCCACCAAGTAGCTGGAATATTCTCCAGATAATAAAGGTTGGCTGGACAAGGAGACCAGTAAATGTATCCGTCACCGCCAAGCAAGCGAGTAAGATGTTGGCGTAACTCTGTAGTCTTGGCCTTCTTTTCACAGCCATGATCACCAGCACGTTGAGAACAACAGTAAAGGGACATGTGATGCTGTTAAAAATTACGGTCGTGATGTAACTAATCTTGAGTGGGACGTCTAGAGCTTCGCCATCCTTGGTGATATTTGTCATCGCTTGCATTTGGGAAATGTTTGTAAGATTTGATGCGGACAGGTTAGTCATGTTAACTTGCAAGAAGGTCTGACAACCAGGTACACACGGCTTCCAGATTGATACCAGATTTATGTTGCCAAAAACTGCAAGATATCTGGAGCATATCATTAAATATCAGTATTAAATCCCTGCATTCTGTATAAGCCTCAGATTAAACTTAGTTATTAAGTGAATCATAGCAGCGGTAATGTTTTTTTTCTTTTAAGCTAAGAAATAAGGAATATGCTTTTCTCCAAGATAACCAAAGGTAGGAGTATTTTTATGATTTGCTATCACAAATTGGTTCTTTCTGCCGGATTAACTGAAAAACAAAGGCATTTCATTTCATTTGTACTTTTCATAAGAATTTATCCGAGATTAACTATACTTTTAAGCCTCAATTTTAACTTAAGTTTTTTAGTGAATCATTCAAGCAAGAATAAAATTTTTAACCGAAACTTTTATTTTTCCAAACGATAAAAATATATATATGCTAATACGTGAATATAATAATAATAATAATAATAATAACAATAATAACAATAATAATAATAATAATAATAATAATAATAATAATAATAATAATAATAATAATAACAAACCCCAAGGATTCAATAAAGAAAGTAAAACACGAGCCAGAGAGAACCGGAACTTCAAAAATCTGTTCAGTCTGGTTTCTATGGTGTGGCGTCATAAGCCAGTCTTATGGCTGTCATCGAGTTGGATTTGCGGTTTTATACCACAGATTTCAGCAATTAGCAATTAGTAACACACCCCCATTAAAAACGTGTTAGAAAGGTACAAAACTAAATTAGTCGGTGAAT
>OMLO01003548.1_pt1 | contig 12873 bp, 6 predicted proteins | sample 1674811 | NCBI WGS metagenome assembly OMLO01 (sample SAMN06265003, study PRJEB25207) | coral metagenome | isolation source: Coral host | place: Mexico:La Bocana,Puerto Morelos, Mexico | collected 2008-11-13
TCCGTATCGTGAAAAACTGTGACCTCGGTCACAGTTTTTCACGATACGGACCTCCCAGCCGGTAAATAACATATATTAATGCATAACTAGTATAGTTCCATTATCAACTGGTCACAATTCTTACCCTTAAGTCTTTTTTCACATGTCAATAATTTACTTACCAGTTTAATTGTGTTTTTACAACCTGGACAAAGTTTGAAATTTTTCGTGCCTACTCAGCTTGATTAGTTTTCACGGACATTCGCTGTTTGATTTATTCTATACATGGTACTTGGCTGTTAATTTTTGAGTTTTGTCTCTTTTATTTTTATTTTGAGTTTTATCTCTTTTATCTCTTCTGGGCGGCTCACGTAATCATTGCATTACAAAAAGCCTCGTCCTCTTCATGATTTTTCTAAGCAACTGTTAGTTCCATGGAAGATTTAAGGCAAGGTGCACCATTTCTATATGCCAAATTGTAATCTCCTGGGAATTTGTATTAGCAGTTCAGTTTGCCAGACACGTCCATTGAAAACGCTGATTAGCTTACTGATTGACTATCGAGAATGTTAACAACCACTTTCCACGAAAGAAGCAAGGGAAATAAATCTGCAATACCCTCGCATTAATTTAAAATACCGGAACTGGCACTTTACCGGTGCTTATTTACCTGAAGCACATCCGTGTCATGAACGCCACCCTCTTTCCACAGGATATAAGCTACTCCGATTGGATGATTGATGTACGGTGTTTTCTCGGGGTCTTTTCGTCGCTGCTCCTTATGTTTTAATGCAGCAAAATGAACTGCTTCAAGAATTTGATGATCACTGTCTCTATTGTCCGCCATCTTGAAACTCGTTGCCAGATCCCGCGCGTTTCTTTCGGTGCTGTGTACCTCTGTCTCAACTAGAGTTTTGGAGCTATTTTACTGTACTGTAAATCTGATTAAGGTCGGACGCTTAAAAATTGCAGACGATTATATTTTCCGATTGTTGTTTTTCCCGAAATTAAAATCTTCCGAATTTGTTTTGCAATAATGTAGGTAAGTGTTGTATGGGGAAATATACTGTACCATACTCCATGTCTGAATACCATGGAAGCTTTGGCATACCCCTTCATATAACTTAAACTTAACTTCATCCAACTTCACGTGCATTTCCATTCATTTAAAGCGGTATAACGTAATTAATTGAATCTTTTGTCGTTCTCAGACTAGGGTGTTTTTGCTTTTCGTAGAAGTAAGCACAACGAAACATGAAAGCTCTGAATAAATGTGCTCAGAATGACTCAGAAAATTTCAGCAAGTGTTGTCGGATTGAAGGTCTGAAATAGAAACTGTCATCTGAATGGTAGACAGTATCTACGTGGCAAATCAAATTTTGAGTTTGTCAATAGTCAGTAGACTATAGACCTCAATAGTCAATGCTCAAGAAATGCTCAAGTGTGACCATACTAACAATAAACTGTATTTGGCAAAATTCAATTACATTATTGTTATCCTTAATATACACCTCCCGATTCTTTTGCAAGCTGCTAAATGGCAATATTTCAGCATTTCAAAATATTTATTCATTTCGTTTCATCTAAGAACGTCGGTAATGATTCTTGTCAACATTCTCGTCCCCAGGAGCCGGAGGGCGAAAGAGATGTTGCGGAAATGTCTTGGGAAAGTTTCCCAGAAAATCTAAAAAAATATTAATTTCCGAACCTTACCACGGGAAATTCCAGGAGGAGCGTGAAATGGCGGTAATAAATTTCCGAAAATGTCTAATACCTCGAAAGGCTGCAAGCAGACTCCTCCCCCTTCCTTTTTGCCAAGCGAGGAGCCTACAAGAGAGGTGATATTTGCCTGACCATTATAAACAAAATAGCTGCCAAAGCGATGAACTGATCTTTCTTGTTTGGAGTACACCGTCTAAGTGCTCCCAAGTTAAAGACTATTTGGTACACAGCAAAAATGGGTGTAATATTTGATCCATGGCTTGAACGTTCTCGTTTTCCAGTACCTATTTCAACGAAAAACATCGCGCCGCACCAGACCTCAACCCCCAAACTCTAGATAACCCGGCTGAAACCTTTTCACTTTGCCCGCGCGCAACTTATAAATTATTCACGATAAATATCGATAAATCATCTCATTTAGGTACAAAGCGCTCATGCCCGGGTAGCCAATTCACACAGCGAGGTTACAGCTAGCGACTACGGATTAATGACAGTTGTTTTCTGCAGGCAATCACTCAATTTGTTAACCAAATCTTTACAAAAGACTTGTTTTACCGACCATGTTAACTATTCATGGATATTTTTAGATGCTGGAGGGATTTTTCTTTCTCACTCTCCACTGAGGTCAGGAGGAGATCGCTCGGCGCCTTCTCATAAAAGTCATCTGACATAAGCGCATGGTTTACAGTTCTAAAACCTTAGGAATTTTTGGTCAGTATTGAGCTTGCACTCGTTTGAGTAATTTCAATCCTTTGATTCAAGGATGCCATCGGTACAATGAAAGTATGAAGATGTTTTGTAATGACTCAAAAAACATTGATATCAGAATACCCATCGTCTTGCTAAGGTAATTTTAAAGGTGAGGAGACAGAAGTAAAATGTGAATTATTTGGTCTCACTTTATAGAAATTAAGTTGATTATCGATAGCACTGTTTACATGTACAAGACAAATTAATTTTTGCTCATTCCATGAGTATAGGAGGCAGTCCTATCGCACTCACTCACTCACTCCATTCTGATTAATTTTTTTCATTAAACATTTTTCCCCTACATCCCCTGCTAAGTATTGTTTTTATCGAAGAGTATTCAGTCGTTTTCAGGAAGGTTTTTTGATAAGGGAGGGAGGGGGGCTAGAAAGGCGTACATTTTGCCTGTAAATGGAGAACCGGGAGCGAGTTTGTCGAGCACCTACGAAGATTAAAGTCGGCAATTTTGGTTTCATGTGTTAGAGGTATTTATGACCGTGGCCATGAATCGGTAACAACAGCTCGGTCAGCGGGGTCAACGAATTGATACAAGACAAAGCCAGAAAGTAAGATTGTGTTAACCAAATGGGGAAATTAAGCTTTTTTTATTCGCTAGCTAGAGAATTCGCTTTCTCTCCTTGTAGAACATGAATCGGCTTTTTATGTGAAGCATTCTGCTTTAAAGTGATCTCAACATATCCTATCGAGTGCTCATTCACTGACGTGTTTGTTCGCCGTTTTTTCGCGCGCTATTTGGATAACAACTCTTTGTTTTGCAGTGGCAAGCGATGCCAGAACTTTTTGACTTCTATGTCTGGAGAATTCGTACAGCCTTAGGCAATACACCAGTGAGGCATTGCAAAAAAAAGCGACGATTTAAACCACAATTACTGAATATTTCTCCTTGATCGTACACAGACCACGCGAAGCGTTCACAACCAAGCCTCGCTTTCATGTAAGCAGAAAAGTTTGTGACATCACGCATAAAGTGCTATTTCGATCTCATTAAAAAGTCATGGCTTTACTTGTTTAGAAAAATAACTTTTCAGGGAGAATTTATCCCGGGGATTTGTCTTCGCCGGAAATCAAAGAATATGTCTAACAACCAGAACATATTCGTTTTACTGGTCTTTATTATCTACATCCGTATCCATAACGATCCCCCTTAACGAGAGATGGTGTAAGCGGAACAAGAAATAAAGAATATCAGAAATTAGATGCAGGATAGTGTACACAGCCACTATTTTAACTTGTCGATCGTAGAAAAAAAGGGGAAGGGGCGTAGAGAAATAGAATAATGTTCAGGCTTGTCAGCACTAGTTATCATTATAGCAGGTGATGTTAGAGGGGGGTATTTCATTAATCCATTTATAAGCTGGCATTCCTCCTCGCTTGTATAAGAAGTGACAATGAACCATTGTTTTCTGAGCGTTCTAAAAGAAGATTAAGCGAGATACAGTTCGCAATTTTTCTAACGCCAGCTTGACTGATGGTTATTATTTTTTAATTGTAAAAAGTTTTGAATAATGAGTTGCATAGAAAAAACTGTGACACTGTTTTCTTTTACATTGGAATATTCAATCAATTTTCCCTTTCAGTACACGTAAAAGAGAGACTTTTCTGTATAGTTCACGCGTCATCTCAGTAAATATATAACGTAATAGTAATCGTTACCGTTAAAACACTCATAAATGGAAAGGTAAGCTCTCTTATTGATAAATAAGAAGAATTGTTTACCAGTCCTTATTTGGCATTGGTCCTGCAACTAAAGAGCCTGCAGTGACGTCAGACAGATAATGTTGTTAGACAGCTAAAGTAATCAGGTCTGACTTGAGGCGTCCCTTTCATCTATCAGTTTGTGCCAAAATTTCACGGCAAAATGAAGCCAGCAAAACTTCAAGTACTTTTCATCAGCTTTGCTTGCATCGTTTCTGCAGGTAAGATTCTAATTCTTAAACAAAGAACTCTTACCAGGCTCTTTACATTTTGTAGCGGACCTGGCTATAACTAATTTGGAAAACTTTCAACTCTCAGGTCCAAAAACAACGAATTACTGACGGTTACTTGTGTTTGAAAAAACATTATGAATTTTAGACAAGGAACATGTTTCGTGACATGAAAGACACCAAACACACATGGCAAAGTTTTTCTTTTTGTTTAATTATTAAGGAAGTTACAGCTTAATGGAAGACATAACTTCTTTGCCGCTCATAAATACACAATGATCAAAAGCGAAATACTTTTCATCGATTCAGGAGATTTAATAAAAGCAATAAAGATATCAGCACGATTTGATACTGTTCTGTTGAATGATTTCTTCGTCAAATATGTTCCTCCCTACATAAAACACTTTGTTCCTAAGATGTGGAAATGTCCACAACAAAAACAAGAATCAACCGCGCGGCCAAGCAGACGTTTAAAAACTTTTTTTCTTCAAATACGGTACTTCATCTCAAAACAAACATTTATCGTCCTCCTTTGAACTGATGCAAAAAGTAGTAAACTAACAAAAAAGGTTTACCATTAGCTGTTTTAGAAGATTGCTCAACAGGCAATTTTCGCCCATGGGGTTCACATTTGTATTCATATTCAGGATTCGTATTTTGTATACGTTCTGCTAAACAAGCGACAGAAATATTAAAAACAAGCAATGTAAGGTTCTCCTGGTGCTCTTTCCGATTCTCTAAACTCACATTCCGATTCATTTATTAAAAAAACCGTGAAAAATTTCTTTAAAAAAATTAATCAAAAGAATAACTGATATATAGTATAGTTTGCATGTGAACACCTGTCACTATATATATTATCTAAGGCTGAAAGAAACTAATTGTCTCACTGGACTTTATTGAACCTCAGAAAAGACATAATTAAAATTAACCGCAGGAAAATTTGGACTGAATAACAGGGGACATTGTCCTTGTTTTACCAGAAGGAAAGGGTTGCGACAATGCGTGCGCTGAGGTGATGTGACAGTATAGCTGGAGAAACTGTGTGGCAAGCAGTTAAAACGGCGAAAGATGCCACGAGGGAACTAAATAACAGCAGTAGATGCGACGATGGCGGTGAAAAACAGTTTAAGATTCAAACCCCAGCAAAAGATACCTTAGATTTTGGTTTTCTTCCCTACCTTAAGTCGCCAAAACCGGCCATTAATTTGTCCATGCAAAGTGCCTACGGCAATATCAGGATCAACAGCAGATGCTGTTTATCTTTTTTAACTATGGGTGCCAATTATATTTTAGTACACAATGTTGTTATGATTTAGAGTTTGTTTGCAAATTAAACAGTCAGACATCTGTCTGCAATTTACATACAAAATCAAACATTGTTCAAGAAATATAAATCCAAATTCTGATCAAAATGACACACACGCTTCCTTTCTTGCAAATGGCAAAAATATATTATGAATATCGCAAGTTATTCCTGTGAGACAGCTGGGTTTTGTTTATAAGCCCTATGCTTGCCAAATGCCGAGTTAAAGTCATGAGTGTACGGCCATAGTAGTTTCGTGGCGAAAGCTACTAGGTTTTCCTTCAAACAATGACAGTTTAATGGATACGAACAAACAGTCTCCGGCAACTGACTCACAATTTCTATGAGCCAGGCGTTTCAGACTATCATTGTTCTTCATCGTCAAAAAAGTGTGTCGATCTCATTAAAACGACAAACATAATTAATTATTTATTCTGATGTACACTAACAATCGCCCCCCGCCCCCTCTTGAAAGAAGGGATTCACGACCTACTTGTAATAAGTAAAGGCTTGTCCAAACGGGAAATGTTTGGCGACCAAACATCATCAAACATTGTTTGGTGACCAAACATGCTGATGTTGAAGTGAGTGGCCAAACGGTTAAAACATGTTTTATCAAACACCTTATCAAACTCCACACGCAAAGAACTATGGGCCAGAAACTTTCTCAGCGCGAGATTTCAATATGGCGGAACGTGATACTTCGCAGGTTGGGATTCAAATGTTCAAATTGAAGAAGAGTATAGCGGCTCTAATCCTTCTTGAAATATTAGACGAGGATGGAAAAAGAGAAAGTAGACGAGGGAGGACCAGTGGCTGGATAACGAAAAGAGAAGAGAAAGGAAACTTCAATAATAGCGTACAGGAATTGATGATCGAAGATACTCGAGGTTACCGCGAAATAATGCAAATAACTCATGGCGGTTTTCTCGAGTTACTGCGGCTTATGGAACCTGACATAACCCCTCGGGGGTTATGTCAAGTTCTTCTTGCATCATATCGTTTCGTATGCTTTCTCTCCCTTATCTCTTAAGTGATATTCTTTTGAAAATACATCCCATAGGCATGCATTTTGTTCCAATGAATCAATCAAAAGATCCGTTTCTCCGTCGTTCCATATCCTTGCCTTTCCTTTGCTTTCGTTTACGACGTAGCGTTTCTTCAGTAACTATCTCCCCATTTTCAACAACGTCCACCAAAGCTTCTTCTTCGTTTGCCAGTTTTAAAACACTGAACAAGCGACGTACGTAAACAAAACGCGTTATCTATGGATACAAGCCGCTGAGAAAGCGTGGTACGCATGCGCGCACCAAACATGTTTGATACGGCTGTCCAAACGAACAAAACATCGCCCATCAAACACGAGAACAAAAGAAATGTTTTAAGTTGTTTGATCAAATGTTTGATGGCCTTCAAATTTTATCAAACACGACCAAACACGATCAAACAGCACCAAACAAGGTGGCCAAACGGTAAAATGTTTGGTCACCAAGCAATGTTTGATGGTGTTTGGTCGCCAAACATTTCGAATTCCCGTTTGTAATAGGACTGAGTGGAGTCCAATTCGGTCAGTAATCATGCAAGTGATAACAAAATCGGACGACCGCGCAGCGAGAGTCCGATTTGTTTATCACGAGTATGATTACAGACCGAATTGGACTCCACTCAGTCCTATTAAAAATTACAATTTAGGGGAAAAGAGGAATACCAAGGTATGAAAAGGGAAAATGTACATTAAAAGTTTTTGCACTGTTTGTATGGTAATTGAGACCAAGGTTGTGATTGGTTGGTTTAAACTACAACTTTGTATGTGATTGGCTTATTGAACTGTCCGATTACAAACTGTCCGATAACAAGCTGTCCGATAACAAACTGTCCGATAACAACTTGACAAGCGAATTAGTGGATAATAGGAGTTTTTAAACCAATCACAATCAAGGAAATTGTATTTTTTATGATTGATACTGATAAATGGAATAGGCGAATAAACTTCAACATGGGAGTAACATGGAATGGAACTGCTCCCAAACTGCTTCTCAGCATCGCGATCCGATCCATTCTTCTCTCGGTTTAGGTCATGACGTCATATTGCATAGCAAAGAGAACGACACTTGACAGGAAGTCACCGGATTCGAAGACATTGAATGCACTGCGAAAGACCAGACTTTGCAACCGGCACGTCATAAGGTTTAAGTTCGTGTTTTTTTTTTTGTACCGGGATGATGAAACCGGATGGAAATGTCGCTGATCTAAAATGTCAGGATTCCTAAATCATGAGTTATGGACAGGAAAGTCAAGTGTTGATACCAAAGAATTGACGGAAGTGATAAGTGCATTTGTGGACTAAATGAAATAAGTTATCCTGGACGATTAATTAGGCTACTCAGAGTTACTTTGGCCACTTGCAAAATTACGCCTTTAAAGTGAAGGATACCTGAAAATAGTAGATTTCTATGACAGAAAAACACCAAAGAGGTGATAATGAGCCACAAAGGAACAAGGCTGGTTAAAGATGGCAAAGATTCACACAGATTGCAAACGACGAACTTGAAAAATTCAGGCTAAACGTTTCAAGATGCTCAAGCCTTGACGTGACTCCTTAAAGGTTTTGTCTCCAGATCAAGGTAAAAATGCCTTGTGATCTTGGTCTTTACAACAGCCACTATCTAATAGCTTCCAAAATGATAAGATTTAATTACATATTTAAAAAAAACCGCCTCATCAACATTTCAAAACTGTGTGGCTATGATAAGAAGATTGAAATTATCTAAAATTATTCCAATTATTATTAACTTACAATCCGATTCCACCGGCAACTCAGGTTTTAGATTCCATGTTGCCGTGCATCTGTTCAGCACTACATAGAAGATGACGTCAAAACGGCGTGAGAACAAAAAAGTGGCATACGAGGCGATAGCCTGCTGTGTCACTGATGTTCTTACCACATTTCGGACTTCGTCCTTTGCGATCTATTACTGAGCAGACACACGGCAACATGGAATCTATTTGTTTTATACAATAAAGAAACACATTAACGACGCGGTCTGTGTTATCCGTATGTTATTAATTAGTAAGAAGAAATCAAACTGCCAGAATAATTTGTCATATTATATTTGTCCACATTTTATGATAGCTAAGCCAGTGGAAACTCTTTTATTTTATTTTTCATTTCGCTGATAGGTGTTTTTGTAGCGCGGGGTGAGGTCAAAGAGAACCACAAGAGACATATGTTATCTCGAGGTTATCAACGGAATTGGCAAAAAAAAAAATTCGAAGGAAAAACAGGAAGTGGTTATTGGTCGCGTGGTTGAGTAAAATATCACGATTTGCAAGGAGACACGGACAAAATTTGTGGAATCATTTTTGGAACAGTTTTACCTCACTATGTTTTGCTCTCAGAGGTGGTAAAAGCAGAAAGTTAACATATGATTTTATTATTTTCACACAAACGCGAAAATTTATTATAAAAAGCTTTATAATTATTGGAATTATTTTTCTCAACAGATTCATCTTTTCGTTGGTTCTCAGAGATAACAGTTTTGTGATAAACCATCACCCAGTAGTATGTGGCGCCAGGCAATCCACAACATCCAAATCTTTAATTAAACTGATGAGCCTGGGGCTAAACACATAAAACATCTAGAACTGAATTGAATGTTGTAATATCTTATATTTAGAATCATTAGGAACAAGAAACTAAACCTTTATGAAAACCGGGAGGCTTGTTTTTTTGTTTTTCTGGAAATGAAACTATCAAAACATTTTATACTTATTTTGAGCTGTGCTTGGATGTTCTCTCAAGGTAGGGCGAGTTTTACTGTTATAGTATTTTAATTATCAAGAAGAGCTGGCCATGAAACACTGACACTGGTCACCTACAGTATATGCAATAAATAAGCTAAGACGAGATTTTTAGGCTTGAGATTAAAGATCGAAAAGTATAAGAACAATTACCATTAGGAGCAGACTGAGTCATCTCTGTTTAACTACAAAAATGAAACTCTCGCATAGACATGTAGAACAGCCTGCAGTTCAGTAAGCGGAGGAGTTCTCTTAGGATTCTATCACCCTTCCATGAGCGAGAAAAACATATTTACGAAAATGTTTTGTTCAACCTCACAGACATTTAGAGGAAATGCATTGAGTGCAGAGGCTGCAAGCTTTGATACCTGAACTATTGGATCAAGCAAAGAATAAACTTACAGCTGACATGCAAAATTACCGAATTGATCGTTGTCAAAAGTGACATTTCTTACACCGCGATAAAAGCGATGAAATTGATTGGATCGAGAATTGCAGCTGAAAACAAGAAAACAATTCATTGTCGAAAATTTCCACTCATATTCGTTCATTCTTTACTTGGCAGCATGAAGTCTAGTCTACGTAGGACAGAATAAGTTTCAACTTTCATTTCTCTTAGTTTTCATCCGCGAAAGATCTAGTTCTCAGCCGAAACCGGTTGAAAGTTCACTTCTTCTGATCATTGCGGTAACATTACTTTCGCTCAGCCAATAGCTTCGCAAACGATTTTTTCATACTTCCGTTTCGTTATAATTTTCGTTTTAACAATATTGCTTACTTAAGAATGAAACAGCTGCCAGGAATCAGCATAGAAAGTTCAAATTGAACTAAACATGACAACTTAAGATATGTAATTTTTTCTCATTTGCAAAACTTGCAGTGAATCTCATGATAACGGTGATAAATGTGACAAATCCAAGTCCTAGATGGCTAGAAATTTAAGACCGGCGACAACTATCTACTTTTGATTTGTCATCTCAATTTGTGGCTGTAGAACTTCCGATCCATGGAACCATGCTTAACGATACTTAACAATGTCAACGGTTTAAAAAAATGTCAACTGATGTTGTTGTTCATGTTGGTCTATGCGCTTGGCTGCTCCTAGCTAGTTCTCAAGCATGCTAGCCTGAACTGAAAGAAACAAATATGCTGTTTACAAAACCGAGAAAACGTGAGAAACTGCAATTAGAGTTAGGGTGGAACTAAGCCAGCGAGCAGGTTCACCTTGAAACCATTCTCGAACAAAGTGCGAGTAGGTAAGCAAAACAACCCAGCGGCGACGGGTGAGGTGCGTACGAAATGAACAGGGCGGGCGCTCACTTTTCTGAGGGATTCTCCGGACGCAAGCACATGTGCTCCCAAAATGTCAGCCTGCTCGTAGAGAGACAACTCCAGACTTAGTGGTCAGAACGGAATGCTGAGTGTGCTCAGAAAAAACTGGAGAAAAATAAAACTAAGGACATGTCGGAGATTATAGCGGTCGTATTTATCACGTGTCTTTGATATTGATTTTTTTTTTTTAATTCTTGTCTCTTACTTGAAACTGCTTGGTTCACCTGTTACAAACTACAGATAGATGGAACTGGAGGAATCTATCAGTGGCATTATTTCATATCATATAGTACGCCAAACGTAATTGTTTAATGTTGTGATAACCATCAATCACTTTGAAGCCGAGTTTAAGTGACAAAGCACTTCAGGCGGTAATTGAAAACATTAGGACAACGACAGCAATATCGATAAAAGTCATCCATAACAAATAGCATCAATGCATTTTTCTTTCTTTATTTGTCCGTATGTTTTCTATCCAGTTCTAATTAATGTATGTGTTAGAAATCGCGTTTTGCGTGCCGTAATACTAAAAGATTCTGATGTCCGCCTTCGAATTGATTAGGTACCTTGTCTATGATTAAATATTCTCGAATACTTCACGTGGGTCCAGTTATATCTCACTTATGGCTTGTGCCTTAAATGCTCCAGGACTGTATGGCGTCACGATTGCGTATTTGAGGTTTAAATGCTCCCCGAGAATACTCCAAGATTATTTCGCTTTGGCGCAGTCGATCATAGATTTTTACCTCTGCTGGCTTATAAAGTTTTTTTTTTTCTAGTTGGCAAAATCAAGCGTAAATGAAGTTACTTATTGTCGAATACGCCCTGTAAACCAATAGAACATTTTTACCATTTACGCCTCAGATATAGCTGAAATAAATTGCATTTGTCGTATGTAAATAACATGCAAATCCAAGGATTCAGATGATTTATTGTTGAGTGCTCGAGCTGGTATCCCACTGCCTAAAGCCAAGTCTGCCGCAAATGCTATTAATTTTTTTTTTATCTTGCTATGTAAATTTGTTGTTAATCTTTGTTTGAGGATTTTTCATATCTTATGCTATCGCAACAAAAGAACAGGGCACATGTCGAAAACCGAACCCTTGGAGATAATGAATATAGTCTGCTAACTGATACAAAGCATGAAGGTTACATTCTTCCTGACAATTTGCTGGGTCATGTTGCCTTCAAAAGGTAAGGTAAAAAGATCATTAGACCAAAAAATATATAGGGGCTCTGAAGACCGAGCTTGCTCTAACGCTCCACACCAACTGTTTACGACAGTCATGACCATCACTGTAATAGACTTATAGCTGGTTTCTCATACATCAACAGTTTTTCAAGACCTTTCTAATTAGTGCAGTAAAGCAGCTACTTATAACCTTAAAGATTTGTTTTCAAAACACTAATATTTACGCAAGTCCTAGCGAATTCACTTCAGAAAGACCGGGCTTTTTAATCGCCGAAACACTTGGCCGTCATGTGGTTAATTTATCGTAGGCAAAGTGGGAATGGCTCGGCAAGTTGAGGCCAGGATGATTGTAAGCAACAATCAAACAGTATTATAATCGTTTCATAGCTGCTAACTAAACTCATAAAATCAGTGTGTCTTCCCTATACTCTGTGTGTTACTTTCAGTTAACTCAGTCTCCCCAGCAACGTCCCCTCCGCGGGAATTATCTTTCCTCGCACGCACTAGCGTACTCAGGTTACTTCGGTAACGGTGAAGTATATATTTTATTTGCTGACTGAGAGATCCGTAAAGTGAAAAACTGTAACCGAGGTCTTAATGCTGTTTGGGGCATTTTCAAATCCGAGTTCACGATTTTTACTATACGGACCGACCCTAAGCCGGTAAACAACTTTTCTCTCTCTCAAATCGCTTTTACAATTTTTTGCCCCCGCAGGGTTTTGGCCCAGAGGCCAAAACCCGAGGAGGCATCATTGTAGTCCGCGCGTAATAAGAAGAAGTACTTACAGTATGAATATACAGTCGTATTACCGGACGAAATCTCGAGTTGGCTGAAATGGGACCGAAAA
>OMLO01003549.1_pt1 | contig 12869 bp, 6 predicted proteins | sample 1674811 | NCBI WGS metagenome assembly OMLO01 (sample SAMN06265003, study PRJEB25207) | coral metagenome | isolation source: Coral host | place: Mexico:La Bocana,Puerto Morelos, Mexico | collected 2008-11-13
AGACGTCTACCGGAAATAAACTTGACTTCCGGTCGCCGTCGCCGTCGCAAAAATCTGCGTTGCTAAAGGTCCCTAACGTCATGACAACAGGATCCATAACAACAAAACCAACAGTCCACTGGTCTGAGGCACAATAGGCATTGTTTGCTTTGGCGACGTTTCAGTTGGCTTATATATCCCATTTCGTGTACAGTTTTACTTCTTTCTTGCTTAATGATGCTATACTGAATTGTAGCCAGATTTAACCACTTTTCTTCATTCCTAAGTCTTAGAGAACGGACGTTGAGAATTCCGTACTGGTAGCTTTGTGATTTTCAGTACTGATAGGGCCAGTGGATAAGTTCTCCGTTCCTTCGGGATGCTTTGCATAAGTTACTTCAGTGAAACGCATCTCTAAAAGACTAGTGCTTTGTTTTCTCAACTACTACTTGTCTTATTGATTTTCGTTAGTAACTAAGCTGCGACTCGTTTTCTTGTTTTTGTTAAGAACAGCATCTGAGTGTCTGTTTGTCATTGTTTTAACTAGACGCCTACAGGCGTTTACTCGGACTACTCTTAATGATATAGCGTAGTGACTTGTGTAAAAAGTACTACTGAAACAGGTAGAGTTACAAACGGGCAGAAAACCCAACCGCAACTAGGGTTAGAGCTGTAGTCACGCAATTTCGTAATTGCCGGTCATGAATAATTCTACTTGTGTTTATTTTTGTCTGCTGGTAGTGTAGCTTTCACTGTATTAAAGTTCATAGTCAGTCTCGAACACATTTAAAAGTGTGGGTACTTATGTCTGCATTAAAACTGATTGTCTGGTTAACTGAGACAAACTTGAATACAACTGATTTCCAATATTCATTATTGACGCCAGATGATTAGCAGAATTGATTCCTTGTTTGTTATTGTAAATCAAAGGGCATAAACTCATTGTAACACATTGTTGTCCTGAACTTTGTCCAAATATCAATTATTAGCTATATGGTGCCGTTATTGTTTTGCTAGGGTCAATGCACACTGGAGTTCGATACGTGTGTCTGACGCTTATAAAGACACACGGGTTACAAGAAAACATTGATAAATACCGACTTGCTCTATACTTCAATTTTTTGACACGAGGCTTAGAAGACTACTCATTTCGTGTTAATTTATCCGTTAAAATGATGAAAGTATAATAAAAATGTTACGATTACTTTCTAACTTGTGGTTAAAGCATGTGTTCAGTAATATCTTTCCTCGAGTATGAAAAATATAAGACAGTGAATAATTCTGGAATAAATTACAATTTACGGCATTAAATCATCGCGCATTTCAGTATTTATTGCGAGTCCGGCTTCCGCAAGAAGGCTGCACTCGGAGACTGAAGTAGTGGTGGATGTAACACTTGTATAGATGTAAAATTTTTATAACTTGTCGATACATAAATATGGGATTCTGAAAACTGAAAAGACTTATTCTCTTTTTTCAGGGGGGTCTACTTATTTGACCTTTCATTGCTTGTTGCAAACATTGTTTGTCTCTATGAAGCTTACCATCAAACCATATCATTAGGTAAACAACTTATAATTAATGACATAGGCCTGCTATGGGAAATACTAGCCTTCACGTGGCCTTTCGGCGAAATATGTTATGACTGCCAGGGGCTGTATGATCTTAACACAGTCCCCCAGCAATATTCGGAATACTTAAATTGGCTGGGTTAATGACTAGAATTGGTCGAAATTGGCGACTGCATGATGGCGTCATTGGACTACAACATCCAGATACCTTCACTTGTTCTTTTTCTTATCCTAATTAGGGCAATTGGTGTTTAAACCCACTGGGAATTTAAATAACATAATAAAGAAAAAAACACAAGGACTCCTGGTAGCTGTAATCAAATAACGACAACGCGCAAATCTGCCATTGGCCAAAATTCAAATGTTATTATTATTATTATTATTATTATTATTATTATTATTATTATTATTATTATTGCAAGAGCGGTAAATTCTCTATTTTCAAATTCCTTGTAGTTCATTCTGTTTGCCGGACCCACATTTGCATAAGCTACTTTTAAAATCCTAATGGAATATGCAGACCAACAATAGTTTATGGAAAATTTGAGGTCAAACAGGTGAATTATGGGGAATCGGAAAAAAAGAGAATATGCCAGATTTCCCTTCCATGCAAATGAATGCTAATAGAATGATAAATAGCAAATCGAAGATGCAAGCTTAAAAGAGGTTAAGCCGACCCCGTTCACCTAATAAAAGTGTGATGATGGTCCTTAGCTAAACTTAACATATTTTAAATGCAATCTCTACCAACGACTGAAGCTCTGTAAATCTTCCTTTTGTTCCTTTACAGGGTTGGCGAACGGACTTGCCTTCTTGTGTCAAATAAACGATTTTGTTGAGAAGCTAGTGACGTAGGTGTCAAGGATGGCAGATGACAATACCGCAGATGAAGGTCAGTTATGACAGCACTCCATTTTCGGGTCTGTGACGAACATATCCCTATCGCGTGTTTTGAATAGATTATTTACAATTATCAATCAGGTAATTTATTTTTTGGATTGGACGTCAAACAATCTTATTGCTTCTCAAATAGTTGTCAAATAACACAAACGCACGCGCGTTGTTTTGGAAAGGGATACTTACTCTTGATTTTTGGCTTAAAATACATAAAATTGAAGTGTTTGGACAGTACTTCATTAACTATTCTGGCTCTTCGAAACCTAGGGCGCATACTATATTTAGTAGAGAATTTTGACTAGATCAAATTCGTATTCTCGGTATTCACTAGCTTGCAACTGACGCTGATGAGGGCAGTCCTTTTAAATGCAAATGACTTTTACCTCTTCTTAATGATATTCCCAAGCATGAGCCTCCATTGCAAGCTAGTTCCAGTCCAATACCGAGAATACGAAAATGGCTTCTTGCCGTGAAATGTGGATTACAGAACTTCTCAAACGCAAAACTGTTATTTGTATGAAGGTTCGTTATACATGGATACCCGCTATTGCACTATTCAGGTTATTAGATTAGGAGACGTGAATCTCTTGAGTTAGTCTAACGTATACATGCCTTAAAGTTTGGATATTTAAAACCTCGGACGTGCAAGGAGTGAGGGCTGGGGTGGGGTCGAGAGCACCCCCCAATAAGGTTTTTTAAAAGTTTTGAAAAGACGATTTACTCTAAGGGGCTACAACTTTCAGTAGCTGTTCCTTCGTTCTCCCCCCCCCCCCCCCCTCTCTCTCTCCTACTCCCTCTCCCCATCTCTCTCCCCTTTTCCCCTCTCTCTGTCTTTGATATGCCAATTGTGTGTCCATCATTCATGGCTGACAAGAAATCAATTTTTTGGATTTTGTAGTTTTTTTTTCCCCAGTTTTCTACATCAAATTGGGGAAGTTTACGAATGTGTACATTTCCAAAGCATTCTGGCTAGATTTTGTGTTCATTTCCGTTGTTTCTTGACTTTATTAAAAAAAATGGTAAAATCCAAGGTGGCGGATCCAAGATGTCGCTCAGCCTTAACAGAACGAGAACCAAGAGGGGAGGGTTCCATCCACTCAATCGCCCTGAATCACGGTGGGGGTATGGGCTAGCTTGTACTACCTAGGGTTAAGTCATTTGCCCGTAAGTGGTGGGTATACGACAGTGTAGTGTTTTACAAAGTGGAAATGCAATATTTACATTGGCGGTAGACTAAGTCCAGTTGCAAGACGCTGAAGTATAGCTTATCTTTCTACCATTACAGCGAGTTATTCAGTTAAATTGCTTTCTAGGCGAAGATTAGTAAACCATGCTCTCAGGTTAGCATTTTAGCTGTACTTGCAGATAAATTTATATGGCTATATTCTTCGCTACACTTGCCTTTACCTAGGCAAAAGCATTCTTTGTCGTTTATACACAACCTATATTGAATATCGGGTTTTAATACCTATTTCCAACAGATGTCCCAAACCTTGCACCAAGCAGCCTTCCGCGCGATGTTGTGATGGCGGTACTCAAACAGTCCGCGGCTGCAAATGGCAATCAAACCAGTGGAAAGCCGAGTGTAATGGAAATTGACCAAGGTAACTATAATAGCTGGGAAACATAAAGTCTTGTGCCCAAGTCTTAGAAACGTTATGGGCGAAAGACCAATGGAAACTTGGCTAAAAATAATGGTCTACTTTTGTTTAGAATGAATTTTATTCTAGTGCAGGTGATATCATGAGTTACGCCTTCACAAAGCGCTGATCTTAATTATCACCATGACCGTTTTGCCGAAAAAATGCAGCAAAATCCCGCGATGATACATAATATTTAATAATTATTACCACCACAATTTACTTTCCATCATTATTTTCACTTTAGTACCACTTGTGATATGCTTTAATATAGCGTCTTTGCCTCTTGCATTTTATCTTTTGAAAATTTAAGTTGTAATAAAAAAGATATATATCTTGGAGCTGTACGTACAGTTTGTGTACGTGTGAAAGTACTTACTGTTGCAAAATGCTGCGAAATGGTTTCGCTCTGTGCTAAAGAGATTTGGTACCATTTGGAAAACCGCAGTCGCGCCTAGGCGAGAAAAGCAAATGCTCTCATTTTTGCGGACTCACTTCAATCGCACCACGAATATGTAATTATACACAGGATTATACTAAAACTCGTCATCACCGGTGAATTGTTCAGAGGCAACCAGCAGGATTATAACTTGCCAGGTTGCCTGTTATGGAGTCCTTGATAGTGAATACTTATTTATTTCCTAACAGTAAAATACAGTAATCTTCGATACTCCCGACTCGACCGACTCTCGGTGCGCTTGACCGACTCTCGGTGCGCTTGACCGTAACGCAATACTACACCTGTCACAACATTTTTGGCTAGTAACAGCATTTACGTCTTCCGCTGATAGGTCTTCTGAAGTTTGTTTAATTTTCCTCTATTAAGCAGCTTTTTTTTTTAGATGATTTCACTACAGTGTTTACATGTCATTTGATCACTACACGTTTTGGGAAAGCATGAACTCAAACCAGACAGAAATAAATGTGGACGTTATTTTTGATAGGAGATTTTTGTCTACAGTTTTTTCAGCCACACATTTGCCAGAAGACGCTCCAAAGACTATACTCTTCACGTAAGTACAGTTTCCATCAGCATGGGTATATACATTGCTAATGAGTGCCAAAAATATCTTCCCGACACGAGAACTTTTAGAACACCTTCTATCAGCTTGACTACTCTTTTGCGAACCCTGATACGGATTGCTGTTGACTATGCGGCGCTGATCAGCTTCAGCAGGAATAGCTCAAGGTCAAACTGATTGACCTTCGACGACATGTAAACTAACGGTGGTTTAGAGGACTTTGCCGGTATAAAATAAAATATTTACTTATAGTTACAGACACCTGCAAATTCTGATTTCGAACTCGTAAAAGCTTCCTTTGAGAACTTTGTCCAATGAGTAATTTGAGTTGAATTTTGAAAAGCATCCGATGATTGCTTTGATTTTGGTTTCACTACGGTTTGAGAATGGCTGAGTAACTGGTAAGTATAATCGGTTTGGTTTTGGTTTTACCACGCTAAATCGAAAACCGTTCTACAAGGGATTAACTGTTATTTTATTTTATGGAATACGTCAGCAACGGACTCCAATGAAACTTCGAATAACTTAATTCGGCAAAACAAATTGATCTTCGAAGGTGTTTATTTGTTTACATAAGAAATACGAAAAAATGCTGATATTGTGTGACGTAGTCGAAATGGTGTTCACTAAACAAACAGTTAAATTCAATTTCAGACACTTTACTGTACACAATAAACATTTATGTTATTTCCTATTTTCCTAACAGAGACTTAGTTGTAGAGAAAGGTTCCACGTGCGACTTCAGAGAAAGTGGTGTTCGCATAACATTTTCTCCTAAAGCGGTGCCGGAGGTCAAACTGATCACATGTTACTTATGGAGTCCCAGTGCTGTCTCATTACCTCTGGACGTTGACGAATCGTTGGTCAGCAGTGTTATACAACTTGCCTGTGACGATCAAGTAGGTGTTAACTTTACTGGTATTAAGGTGGCCTTGTCGCATAGTGCAACTGACTTGGGAGGGTACGAGCTGGTGATGAAAGAACTAACTGATTCGGAAAACAACACTTGGAAAAATTTAAATACTTCAGACGTATATTGGGATTCAGCAGGTATGTTGCCCTTAATTTAACAAATGAAAAAGCCTTAATGCATCCGGTGTTGAAAAAAAGTTGAAAAAAAAATATCAAATAGACTCATAAACCATTGCAAATGCAGGCATTGGGTTTTTATTATTATGATATTGCCTAGGAAGGTCAGGAAAGTCGTGTGATCTACGAGCCTTAAGTGCGTGTGAATACTATATGTTGTCTGCTAGCTACCGGGTGCTGCCGTTTGAATAGTTGGAGCGCAGTGAAAAAGAAAAAAAAAACAAACAAGAAAACAAGAACAACAATACTGAACAAAAAAAGGAAAACAAGGAAAAAATAAGAAATAAACAAATCAAAAGAAAAAGAGAGGAAGGGACAGAGAAAATAAGGAAGAGAGCGAGCTCGAGTTGTCTATTGTCATGCAGAGCCTTATACTTATACAGGAAAGAAAACAAGTCCCTGAATTAATTTTTCCATGGTTACCATGGCTGGCAGTACTGCTCATGAGCGCATGCGCACGACGGCGGCGGAGGCGGCGATGGCAGAGTCGCGCAAGATGGCAGCCATACAGCTAAAAGAGCCTTTCAAACAACCAAAACTTCCGTAACTTTCCAAACAGCGCCGCAACATATATTTTTAGAAACTTTCCAAATATATAGAGAAATATTTAGGGACAAAATCAGAAATGTTCGAAAATTGGGATAACCTCTCGCGCTTTGCTTCTGGAAATTTCCAAAAATGCAAACGTGAAATTTTGGGCTAACGAAAAGCGCCTTAGCTTACAATAACACGTGTAACATTTATCAAGGGAAAATTTCTCAAAACGTTTTTCGGTCACGCTAAAATAGAAATATAATATCAAGCTTCTGAAATGATTTTAATAGCTTCCAGGTGACAATGGGTGACGATAGTACAGTAAACCGCATAGCAAAATTGGATGGTTACAACATATTACATTTCTTATTTACATCTTTTTGTCTTAGGGCCTCTTCGTGAAAATTGTGAATGGCAAAGTGATTTACGTTTTGTCCAAGCTAGTATAACGAGCTTTTCTCTGTACGCTGTGATCTGTCGTCTCAAGTCTTACAAATTCTCATTCGACGCGTCGACGAAAAGTCCCGAATTCACTTGCGAAGTCCCAAATCCAGTTTCTGAGTGCGCGGAAGTGAGTGTGACAATTCCAAGGAAGTCTTTGCGAAAAGATGCAGAATTGACAATGAAGGTAAGAGAACATTATTGGGAATTTAATACGTTCTTTGTCAGTTTAGTTGCTTTATGAGGGACCGCTCATTACATATACATAGGGGTAAGGGTTAGAGGAAATTCCATAATAGGATAAAAGAAGTAAGAAAACATTTCTTTATGAAATGCAAAGCGGCTTAGATCGGAACCTTAAAATTCTCTCGTGGTGTCTTTCAAATTCTTCCCTACCATCGAATAATGTCACACACAGGTTTACTGCCAACATGTAACAAAAGAGAAATAATGGAAACGAGTAAGAGCATTTGTTAGCTGGGAGTGGACCCGAAGATAGTTTGTTCAGCTTAATCCAATTAATTAACTGACAGCCTAATTGAATGACAAAACGCTTGACTAGCAGAAGACCTGTGCAGCTTCGATTCCGACGACTATTGTCGTGTTGAAATAATATAGTGTTATCTTACCAGTAAATCATTTCAACACATGCTTACTTTCTGTTTTAGACGATAGATTCGCGCTCAAATTTTACAGGCCTCAGCTAGAGCGACGTTTTGCAATCTTCTGGGAATTTGAAGTTTACAATATGTTGGAACTGGCCACTACACTCATCCTTAGCATGTTTGTTTAAGTTTGTAATCTTTTGGCCATCTTAACGGGTTCGGAGGGACTTCTTATCCTTTTTGACGTTCTTGTTATGTTATGTCGCCTTTCCTAATCTTACTACCCTGGCCTGAGTGACGCAGTTTCTACTAAATCTGAGAAAAACATTGCCAAGGATAACGAGCCAGGTCAAAAAAGGCACAGGGGCTGATAAATACTCTTTTGTCTTTTACAGGTGCATTGGTAAATTAATAGAAATATGCGAAATGGGACGCAGCGGATTGAATTAAGTATTCATATATTTCTTTTCGTTTTCAAAAAAACTGCCTCTTCTAATTAAGACACCATCATGTCAAAATTCGTCTTTAAAAAATCAGACAGCGTTTATAAATTTGATTATTTTAATTCGCTGCATTTCATTTCGAATACTTGATAGTTAGTTGGCGACGTTCGAAGCGTTGCCTTCGTTCCCCTCTACACCATACCCACAACTACCTAAAACGGCCATGGAAAATTTTACTCCCTTTAAGGTATTTTTTTTGAGACGCTCTGTTTCTGAAAGTTTTCAGTAACTTTAAAGATAGACTTCTACCTAGTAGGGAAAACAATAGGAACTAATCATAGTGTTTGTTATATTAAACGTATAAAATATGTTTTTATTTTGTCACATTATGCGCCGATAACAAGACAAGGCTTAATTATAATGAAATTCTGCATTCAGGTTCAAGAGGTTTTAAATGATGATTATGAAGAAAAAAGAGCTTTCACTGGTCCAATTCTTCATATCTCATGCCCTGTGGAAGTTAAGCTTAGAGAGCCTGCTTTGGTGAAAATACCCGTAGCTTCGCAACAAGACCTCCAGAAATTACAGAGTCTGTCGATAAGCAATGTGAGAATATACGATCAAAGCACGCGGGATAGCTCGCAGGAATGGGTTGACATCACAGAGGACCTCAGACCACCAGCCAAACTAGAGAAAGGGACTGCGATATTCCGAGTCAATCACTTTTCACGGTAAGTAAATATAGTTCCTTTCGTTGTTTCTTTTGAGACTAATATTGTAAAGGATCGACGAACACTAGAAAGATATTAAACAACAGAAGATGATGCTGTCTATTCTGCCATTATGCCAGTGTTTTCGAGTTCGGGTCTCTCGTTTACGCATTTCTTAACAGTGTGATCAAATCACACGTCAAATAGTTGCTATAGTTATTGAGGAAAAAAAACGTTAATTTCAAACTGTTGGCCCTAAATGTGTTGGTGGTAGCACTAAGGACGAAACGACATAAGCTCGAGGACATAAGAAGGACGTTGTTTCGTTATGTTTGCAGAGTGAACACTATGACATAATGACATAGTAGAGAAGCTCCAGCGGCCCGAAGGGCTGCCATGCGGAGCCTTATACTTATATAGGAAACAAAAAGAAACCCCTGAATTATTTTTCCATTGTTAACGTTACTGCTCATGAGCTCAGGCGAACGACGGCGGCGGCAGCGGCGATAGTGGAGTAGCGCAAGATGACACGCTGAAACACGGGGGACAAGTCATCAATTGCTTTTGGTTTTGCGAATGATTGGTTGAATAGGAAGGTCAACTTAAGAGCGCAGTGATGAAGATGCAAAATAATTAGAGATTGTTATTTTTATTTCTCGCAAACTGTCACAAGTATTTCTTTTGTATCTGTACTATGAGCAAAGAGAAACAACTGTCAAAGTAACTTTGAATCAATAAATATCAATGACACATTAACATGCTAGAATTGTTTTCTGTTTATGCTTTCATGTAATGACTTTTCTGTAAGTCGTTGGCTTAAAATCAATCACACTACTCCGGAAGAATTTGAAAACGAGAATTCACTCTGAAAACGCATCAAATGTTTCCCGTCTACATTACGCCGGATAATTTTTAGAACGCAACAATAACCGGTCATTTTTGATTTGTGTTGGAGGAAAAGTTGGTCACGGAGAACACACGATTATCGCGACGCCATCGTTTTCGAAAAGCTCCGTTTTCAATGTGTTTCCTCCCATTCAAAAACGATACCTGTTTGATTAATCTGGACCGTAGGCCTAACCGTATAAATAAAGTTGGGTTTTCAAATATCTTCTGCGTCGTGTAAACTCTGCCTTATGTCTTTTCAGGTATGCAGTAGTCCTAGTGCCTTTCATGTTGGAAGAAGCCGTTATTCAGCTTCCCAAATGTGATTTCTCTGTTCCACAACGTGCGGGATTTCTAGCCTGTTTGTGCTCTACTGACAATTCGGTTGACCACCTCCTCGTTCTCTGTTGTTTCCCACGTCAAATGGTGAATATAGTGTGGCAGAACGTATCTTTAAGATATACTGTGGTTAGCCATGGCCAAGAAACATCACGCCATCAGCTGAACAGAGAGGACAAGGTTTTCTTTTCTCTTCCAGATGCACTTAGTGCATGTGATGAAATTGATATGGAAACTAACTTCCTTCAGTAAGTATTACATAGAATTTTACAACAGATTATTTCTTTAATTCTACTATGAGCGCAAATTTCGAAATAAACATGCGCACAACTATTTGTTAACTTTCTGCACTATCCAGATTAATCCTCAAGGACTACGCGACCACATAAACTGTTTAATAAAAATAGAGCTAAAAATAGAGTAGTTGCATTGTGCCTATTTAACAAATAGATTCCATGTTGCCGTTCAACAAGATGACGTCAAAATGTAATAAGAACAAAAAAGTGGCACACGAGACGAATGTGTCACTGATGTTCTTACCACATTTTGACGTCCTTTGTGATCTATTACTGAACGGACGCACGGCAACAAGGAATCCATAGCTTTTTTAGTTCATACTCTTTCAACATTAATCGAAAACCGGCCTTTGTCACTTTGGGGGATCCGAAAAAAGCGACGTAATCTGTTGCCTATACAAAATGAAGAAATCTCATTGGTTGCTATGTGTAGCAAAGAATTGCGATTGGTCCAGGAAAATCACGCCACTGTAAGACTTGACCGTGGCTCGAATGGCTTCGAGCAGCAAAAGTAGAACGGAGCTGCGAAATCCACAAATCTTAAAGAAAATGCTGGAAAAAAATCAAGTCAAGGTTTTTCATTAGAGTATGAGCCGAAAAGCTCGGATGTTGTTGAAGTTAAAAGAATACGCTCGGAAAACTTGCGGTTGCGGTCAACACTGGAGGCCATTTGATTCTAGTTTTAAATGAAAGGAGCGTTAGCGAGGGTGGAAATTTGTGTCCTATGTGGTTGGTGATTCTCAAATACTTTTCTCGTTGTCGTGCCCTGAAACGGTCTGGACCGGATGATTCGCGTCGGAAAGCAAGGTTACGTGTTTATTTTAACTGATCTTAAGAAGTGATGATTTGATGTTACTTCCTGACATCAATCTGTGTCAACAATTATCTTGAGACTGAGAAAAGTTGAATTTTTTAAACAAATTAATGTAACAAATATTACATAAAACACTATTTTGCTTGGTTCCTCTAAGGATTGTATCGAAGGTTAACAATACTTGCCATTTTTGTAGATTCTTTAAATAGTTTTGCGCGTGTTTCGCAAAGTTCACATGTTTTCCATGCATGGATTGAGACGTCAATTAAAACGAATGTTAATTGTTTTTTTTTTTTGCTTGGCTTTTTTCTGAGATCACTTCTTGTTTGAATACTAAAAAAGTTATTATTTTCAATCTCGGTGAATAGCGGCAGAACATTCAACTCGTTTCCAAGAGTAATTGTTGAATTGTGTGAAGAGAGGATTTCTCATAGGCTTGAGGTCAAACATTAAAGCAGCGATTTCAAGTGTTTAGTTTTTCTTCTGATATGTAATCTTTCATATTTTTTCTTGCCAGGTTTCTTGGCCATGAATCGTTTCAGACAAGCTTTACAGTACGTGTGAAAAAAACTGAGAAACATCCCCAAATAAAGTTTTTCAAACGGAATGGTCGGGAAAAAGCTCTTTGCACTCTGGTCGTCGTTCCGGTATCACAACCACAGGTATCTTTTACATCACGCATTGTAAAACGTTATATAGCTACATGTACTTCACCTAATCGCGTATTTCTTGTAAGCGTAGGCTGTTTGCTTCAGGACATATCAACCTCCGTACACGAATCTCTTCTAATTAATGAAACCGAAGGCCGGCGAGAACAGAATTTATTCTTGATGTTGATTTCTAGTAACTGCCCGAATCATTTTTCTAAATGTTTTATACGCCAAGCTTGAATGCTCACATAGCACATCTTTTTCGGAAATTATCCACAGAAAGGACACCCTTTAAGGATGCCAACAATAATTATGGGAAAGAGATTTGAGATTACGTCAAAAAATTTCCCCGATGTTATTTTGGCGCACACAAAGTCATTATGAGGTCATTTCACCAAATAATCACTTTTCTGCTCTGACCACGCTGGCGTCTTCTTTATATTTTTATTTCCCAAAATGTTGTTAGGTGGGGTTCCTAGTTCGGCCGCCGCGAAAATGAACGAGGAGAAAAAGAAAAGAATACTCCCGAGCGTTAAAGTTAAGCAAATAGAGTGAATCAGATTTCTCTCTTATGCAAGCAGCTGAATCATCATTTTATTTTAATTGGTTGTAAGGCAATGAATGTCTTAATTAACAACCATGGCAAAAACAATCATCCGTTGGTTTGCTAAATTAGAAAAAAAAGTTTTTTTACTGTATAACATATGTTTATTCGATCAGGTAAAAAAACACTCAGAGTAGTATAAACTAAACGAGCATAGTAGTTTCAATAAGTTAGGGACCGGTCATAAATTAGAGCGGGGGGAGGGCTGGTGCAAACAGGGGGAGGGCCACTGATTTTCATGCAAGCTCAAAAGGGAGGGCCAAACAATTTGGTGCATGTCATTTAGGGGGGGTCATTATTTTTTATGCAAAGTTGCTGGGGTCAAGGAGTCAATCTAGAATTCTTCTGAA
>OMLO01003550.1_pt1 | contig 12863 bp, 10 predicted proteins | sample 1674811 | NCBI WGS metagenome assembly OMLO01 (sample SAMN06265003, study PRJEB25207) | coral metagenome | isolation source: Coral host | place: Mexico:La Bocana,Puerto Morelos, Mexico | collected 2008-11-13
GTGTGCTATTACCGAACCATTCAACAAACGTACCTGCACAATCTGGCCATGGTAAATCTTCACTGTACTCTTGGTCTTCTAGGGCGTACATATTCCACACTCCACTTACGCAGAAGTAGTACAAGGGAGGGTTGAACACAAAGTCGTAACCACTTTGACACTGCACCTGACAATATGTGTCTTGTATAATCGTGTTGCAAGCCAAGGCGCCATTCTCCGGAGGTTCGTATATTGGACACTGCGCTTCTTCAAAATAAAATTCGACAATTTAAGTAGTGATCTGCAGAAAAAAGCAATCTTAAACCTATGCTTTAGAGACAGGGCTACTGAGATTCTAAGGTTATTCACTTGGACGATGGGACAAACTCATGGAGAAACTAAACAAAACTCTGTTTTGTTGTTTCTGTCGTTGTTGTTGTTGTTAAGGAATGGAGAACGCATAGTGAACTAACAGGAAACTAGTAAAATACTACTCTTAAAAGAGAGCCCATATTAAACTCGTGAGAACTAGCTCCGTCTCATAGGAAAATCCATCGAAAGGACTCCATCTTGTAGAGAGGTACATGTAATGGAAGTCATGCATGGGATACTCGCAGAGAACACTGAAAAGAACAGCTGACAAGTGCTGTTGGGCATAGAGTGGCTAAAAGATCTAGTCATCAGTTACAAGAAAATTAAAAGATTTATGGTAATTTCCTGCGGTTACAATTTAATTTTTCTCGCGACCAGCCAAGTACTCACTTTCGATTGTAATTCTAAATGAGCAGTCTAAGTTTACGTTCTCGTTTTGATCACTGATTTCGTACAACACTTCCGTGATACTGGGAACCGGGAATTTTGAACCACTTTGTCTCGCGGAGAAGAGTGTGGGCGGTACTCCGGAGTTGTCAGTACAAACAGGCGGGTCCCAGAGCACAGTTATCTCGGAACCAGTGGCATTGGTCGTGACTTGGTCCGGTGGACAGAAACCACAGACTGGAGCCTCAGTATCTACAGAAATCAAAGCAGTGGGATCATCAATCTCTTCGGATTTCCATTCATGAAGTTAATTGGCACACTGAAGAGGTTACGGTTGCATGCGCTAGCGACAAACTCATGTACTATTCACACGAGCCAGTGCAACAAGGACTAAAATTTCAACATGTGCAAACGCACTCCTACCTACCATTTACAGTATAATCAAAAGAACAGGACGCCGAGTTTCCACAGCGATCGGTTACAACGTACGTGATTGTGTTTGTGCCAATCCCTAGCAGCTTAGGAAGAGTTGTATCCACATTGTCTTCCCCTATCTTTAGTACGACATTAAAGAGATCCTCGGTTACTCCTGGCTCATTCTCCGTCAAAGAGTTGTCAGTGAATGTAAAATTCCAACTAACAGATGATGTATTTTTCCCTGCATCGTTGTTTACAATAGTATCGTTTGGGCAGGTTAATGTTGGCGGTTGAAAATCTTACAAAAGAAAATAAACAGATGCGGTTAATAGAATTTGTCTGTATTCATTTTATTATATGTTTGATATTTAGGTTTGTTAACGGTTAGGTGAAAAAGAACTAAAAACTGTCAAAATATGTATTGAGAAGTAACAAAGAAACAATCAAACAATAGAGTGTGTTCACGTGACGTCATCATATTCTCAAATCGAAAACTAAAAAGCCCCTAAAGGTTTAATCCTCATCAGGCATAAGAGGTACTAAATTTATATCTGTTTGCAACTTTCCAGCTCAATAGCGTCCTTCGTTTGGAAACCAGCGCATTTTGAATTTTGGAGTTATAGCGGTGTGTGACATGAAGCTAAGATCGCGTTTGTCGAATAATATCACTTATCTCGTGATTTTTAGCCATTTTAGGAATTAAAGTATTAGGAAAAGTGTTTTTGTATACGTTTTTTGGTTCGGTTCTGATAATCAGTCGTCTAGATAGCCAAAGTAAGTTCCAAATGTTTGCACTATTTTCCGGCCGCCATATTGGAGGACTCATGAGGAGGTCCTCCAACATGGCGGCTCCATACTACGCCCTATAATTTTGCGCGGAACATTTCGACGAATAGCACAACATTAGGACAGCGCACACACCTTAAACTTGGAGAGCTGCCTTATTTGTTTATCGTCTATAATATTACAATTTCTTGACTTTATCCACTGAATGGTTTTTGATTTTATTTTTTACTACGTGTCAATGAACACACTCTATTCTCAACTTCGCAGTTTAAGTGGGCGTTCGCGCCAGACTCACATGCAACGTTATGCATCGAGCTCACTCTCACTGATAGATCACTGATAGATCACTCTGCCTTTTTGACTGCAAGGGTACCCTCTTTCCGCAACATCGAATTCTGCTGTTCTAGCTCTTCTTTAGCAGTTAGGTAGCTTCCGATGGCATAGTCGAAAAGATGGAACAGACAGAATAAAAAAAGTGGTTGAATGAATAGGATGGCAACATGAATTTGTAATAATTCACACGACAATCACACCTATACGGGTTATGACTTTTTCGCCGTAAAATTCTGGAAACCACCATGCGCATGCGTTATGTTTCATGCACGAATGTTCGTTTTCAACCGTCAGGGTAATCTATTCTTCCACTCTCCGATTTCAGTGGAATTCAGTGATCTGACAAAATAAGATACCGTAGTCAAATTTAAAACCATACATCTTACTAGTTAATTCTTTTATACTTTTCAAAGCTGCCATGCTCTCAATTATTAACGTTACACTAACATGGCATAAGGCCCGTCAACCAAATAAATTGACTTATATTCTATTTTGGAAGTATGTGATCTTTCCGCATTTTTTGATGCAAACATGGTACCTTCTTTCTCCCTAACGAAAGTGCGCACTCTCTTAAAAAATGTTGTTTAGTTCAGTATATATCATTTTACAATGTTTACCTTTACAAGCTGGCGTAGTGTCCCTGTATTCCCAGCTGCCATTGGATTGGCATGCTCTGGAGTCAGTCGGTACATCTACTGTAAGGTAATTGATGTAATATCCACTTGGACAACGTAGCGTGCAAACGGTGGCGTACGGCTGGGTGCCATTATTACACGAGTCGGGGTAGAAAGAACCGACGGCATCTACGGGTAGCTCTGGACATGTCACCACTGACAAATTAGATGAAAACATATTCAAGCGTTTGCTCCATAAAACGGTTAACTTATGCTGCCCCTCAGTTAATATTTAAATTTTATCAGCTATGCTGGCTTTGAAAAGGAGCGGGATAAGGAAATTAAAGTTTTATAATATGAGGAAACCTGCCTAAAGGCCACCCCGCCCCGTTCATAACCCGTCTTCGTTATCCCAGCCAATTTATTCTGACCCAAAACGGAAGCTCAGTCTCTGGTTGCCTTATCCAATTAAACAATCGCTTTATACGACCAATTTTTTCTGTTGGTGACCGGATCAAGGGGTTCCACCGTAGTTTGACATGTTTTCATATTCATTAAGATGCTTTTTACATTTCTGTTGCTCGAATTATACAGTGAGGGCGTCACATGTGAACGAATTGAGGAGTTCTACTCTTTGTAATTCAATGATAGAAGGGCCCTGCCAGTGTCAGATAGGTCATGGATTCCATTCCTGTTGGAAACTCAGACTTTTTTTTATCGCGCGCTTGCAACTTTCGAAAGTGTGATCTTTTACTTAGTTGTCTGATAGACACGCTAATACATGAGTAATTCGAATTACTATAAACATCAATTCGATCCAAGTGACCGTAGCAGTGGTAATCGCAGAAGCATTTGTAAGATATTTTTATAAACCGGAACATTACTGGGGCTGCCAATCAAGTCATGTGCTAATTGATCTTTCAGCCCAATGAAAGTATTTCTTTTGTTAAATCTTAAATCCCTCTCTAAAAGTTTTAACTTCAAAGAAATACGGGAATATATGTAGCACATTGTCGAAGAGTTTTATCCCTGCTTCTCCAAGCACACCGCGAGGATATGTATCCTTTTCTGAATTTACATAATGGACCGAGCCTACTTAAACATCACGTGCCAATATGCTAAATGCCCCTCTCTTAAAGCTATGTTAGTTAAAATGAAAAAGCAAAAGTAAGAAAAAAATATTCATTCGGTTTAACGTCTCTGGTACGAATATCTTGTATGCATGTTGAGAATAAATACGGTAAGAAAATATAGGGATTTACTTTACTGGTGTATCATGCTAATAATACTGAACTGAATAAGTATTAGCGAGATTTCTGACATCTCGCGTTAAATTTATTCCGAGCCTCTTCGACTTCTGTTATGGTGGTGCATTGTAGATGGGGGCTTGAGGGCCGTGTTATCAAATTGCTGCTCGACGGGTTGATTGCTGAATTGTCCTCTGCAGTGGACTCTCGTGAAGAGTTTGAAGTTTGAAGTTTGAAGCTTCAAGTTTTGAAGGCTTGAAGACTTGACGGTCATACTTCTTTGAGGAATGTAGCTCGACAAGTTGTTTGCTAGGTTATTAGAGGCATTATTTGGTCTAAGATGGATTCTATTTCTTCGTAGATGGGGAGCAGTTCCTGTTTCTTTAAGATATGAGTGAGGTGTCTTTCCCTGGTCAATGTCTTTAGCAGGATTCCATGTTTTTTTCTCACGGAGTCTTGTGTATAGATAGCTTGGTCCTTGTGTAGTTCAGGGATTTTCTTGGTGTCCCTGGCCTGTTTTAGTAGTAGCATTGGTTGTCTGGTCTCGCTTTCAGCCAATTTCTAACTTCTCAGTACTTGGTTCTTTGATGGCTGGATCTTACGAGGGAGTGAGGATTTGAACCCTCGGTCATTCAGTGGTATGGTATATTGGAACTCAGGGGTGTTCTTCGTAGAGCCAACAGGGCTAGATCTATGTCTTCTTTAGTTTATTTGCACTCTGGGTACGTCTTCTTAATTGTTTGGTGTTCAACGAACCCATGTGGGGAAATGGGGAGATGACGTTACAATTTAAAACCGCATTGGCTTGCAGTTGTTGGAACTCGCCGGATGTTAACTGAGTACCGTTGTCACATTGAAGAGATTTTGGGATTCCATTTTCTGCGAAGAGAATTTTCATCTCATTAACAAGTAGAGTAGTAGTCGACAACTATGAAGAACCACGATTGTTTTACGTAGACGAGGTCTGCGCTCACTCTTTGCCACGGCCTTGAAGGGATCTCCGATGGTATCATAGGCTCCTTTCGTTGAGACGAAGGGCTAACGCTCCAAACGTCAGCTTTATAACTCGTTACGGTGGCCAATTTACATTTTCAACCTAGTTGATATAACCAAATTACCTTGCTCCCCCCCCCCGACGCAGCACCACAGTTTCTTTAGAAACTTTCACCCTCCTTTCGTTGAGAATTGTGGTATTTCTGGAAAACGCCCAGTGGATTTTCTGCAAGATTTTGCCTCTCAAGGATTCAGGTACTGATATGTGCTGATATGTCATCTCGTAGGGGCCAGAACGGTTTTGGAGCCTGAACAATTTTCCTCACACTATCGAGCCAACCTTGTATAACATGAAAGGATAGAAGTTGCAAGGTTTCATCTTTTGAAGTTTCGTTTTTGAACTCTTCCGTTTTAGCATGGGTAACTTGATTATGTGGTGAAATTTCGCATTCGTGTCTGATAGCGACATGTGTGCCAGGGCGTCAACTGTTACCATTTCCTTCGGCTGGAACATATTTACTTACGCAGTCGTAGGGCCTTTTCTAGACGCAACCGCAATATTTGGACTCGTGGAGGTGCTTGCATCAAGCTCTTTTTATGGTTATGTTCTAAGGGGCGATGGTTTGTTTTAACCACAAACGATCTTCCGTAGAGGCTCGAATGGAACTTTTCGCACCCATAGACTACTGTTAATTGTTGCCGTTCGATATTGGCGCATCTGGTCTCCGCAGGGGTAAGTGCTTTGGATGCAAAATCTATTTTCTTGTTGTTTGGAAACAGAGCTGCGCCCAAGCCCTTGAGTCAACGTGAAGGACAGCTCAGTGGTTCCTTTCTGGTTTAGTACTACAGGGTCGTTGTAGTACATACCAATGACTTCACCTTCTCAAAGGCTTTCGAATGTGATGAATTCCATGCAAAGTCAACGTTCTCTTTTAAGAGATTTCTTAAGGGGGCAGTGTAGTCAGTTAAATTGGGAAAGAATGGACTCACGTAGGTTGCCTTCCCCAAAAAGTTTTGAAGCTCTTTCTTGTCTTTGGGTGGTTCTAAATTTTCTATAGCTCTGACGCTATCTGGGCTGGGCTGGGCTGGGCTGGGCTGGCCAGTTTATCTGTGATGAAGCAAAAGACGTTTGCTGTTGCCATAATTCGCTTCTGCTGGATTCTTTGGATTTAACTTTAAAACGCTGCCACCATGCAGTCGTCGAAGACTTTTGTTCCTGTGTATATGCTTTTTTGAATTAACATAATGTGCTAGCCTATCAAATATATGTGCCAGAGCATAGGTGCTAAATATCACGTTCCAATATGCATAAGCAAGCAAAAAGTAACTATGAAACCGACGTTTCGGTGTCTTCATGAAAAATAAGCAATGCAAATTCTAAGCGAGAGCTAAGAATGGTGTAACAATTCTTATATTATACTTTATTTTTCATTACCTTGACAATGGCGTCACGAAGACACCGAAACGTAGGTTTTTATTGTTATTTTTTGCTCACTTATGCATACCTAAATCCTTATTGATAAAATATATATAATGAAGTTAACCAAATGTTCTACCCTTGAGTAATAGATTATGCGAATACATGTAATTTCTTACGTTCGCAAGTAGGGGGATCTGGAGACCAGTTTCCGCTCAGCTGACAGGTAATGCTCTCGCTTCCACTTCTTTCATAGCCGGTTGAGCATTCAAAGCTACATGTTGTTTGGTAAAGCATATCAGTGACTGTCACTCCATCTGGATCGGTACATGTGCCCCCAGGTTTTGTAGCGAAATCGACAGATAAATAAGAACAACGTATTTCTGATAAAACAAGAAAATTACTAATTAAAAGGGTGCTATCATGATTATGACTCAAAAACGCAGAAAGCAAAATAAATACAAAAACAGAGGACAAATGTTCATTGATTTAGACCTAGGTATAGTGGTCTAGATTTCTTTAAACGCAAATGACACATTTTTTTGAGTTTCAATCGTTTTTATCGTTATAGAAACGTTAGTATAATCTTGGGTAAATGAGAAATGTCTACAGCCTTTTCGAGTTCTTTTAAACGATTGTGTGTTATTGACAATTAGATCATTCGCTCTCAATTCTGCTATGTAATGGTAATAGGACTGAGTGGAGTCCAGTTCGGTCTGTAATCATACCGTGAGTGATAACAAAATGGGACGACCGCGCAGCGGGAGTCCGATTTGTTTATCAGGAGTATGATTTCATACCGAATTGGACGACACGAAGTCTTATTACCAATTAATCATAAAAATTACAATTTCCGAGAAAAAAAGAATACCAAGGTAAGAAAAGGGAAAATTAAACTACAACTTTGAATTTGATTGGCTTATTGAACTGTCCGATAAAACCAGTCACAATCGAGGAAATTGTAATTTTTATGATTAGAGATGTTATTACCTCAGAGAAATCGAGAAGGAAAACTAATTAAACTTCTGGTCGTTGGACTGAAAGTAATATAACAAACACTCAAGACCGTTTAAGAATAGAAGAACCGTAGCCAGGAAAAAACATATTAAAAATTTATAAAAAACGTTCACTGATTATATAGATTATATATCAGAGGACAGCCTTCGATGAGTAAAATAAGGTTTATGATTTCTACGTTTCCAAACACCGAGAAGGGATGAACGAACTTCAAGGGCTTTTACAATGTGGTCAAACACGTTCTTAAAGGTTTGATATATCTCCTGAATCCAAGCTTAAATTGAAGCTCATGAGTTCCTTCGTTTAAACATGATGAATCATTGGAGCGTTTGCGAATATCATTTGAAGTTACAGCTTTGCGAGTAGATAATTCAATAATTTTGAGGTGCATTCTATTGTCCTAATCTATAGCCCCGTAAGAACACTAGCGCTGCTTATTTTTACTAGCCAAACTTACAAACTTAATCCTCGACATGCCTTTTCACACATAAGGCGATAAATATTCGAAACACTGTTTCTTCAAAGTCTTCGCATCTTGAAAGGTTTAGCCTAAATTTTTCAACTTCGTCATCTGTAATCGGTTGCGAGTAATCTTCTCCATCCTTAACCTTCCTTGTTCCTTTAAGGTTTATTACTATCTCTTTAGTGTTTTCCTATGTTAGCAAACCACTATTTTAATTTTTCGTCCAATTTACATGTTTTTTTTTTGCTATGGGCAAAATTAATATCAAATTACCACGACTGAGCTTCTTAACTGTTTGGTACTAATCTCCTTTGTGAAACGACTCTGTACTGGTAGCTTTAAAAAGCGGTATAAAAATAATCTCCTTTGTCGTCATATCTAATATAGTTTTTGGAATTTTCTGAAAGTAATCTTTAATATCTTCTTCCCGTTTTCATTTCTTCATTTCTTAATAGGTATTATTTGTTTCCTTCATTCCTTTCTTTATTTGTAAATAAGCAGCAGCCAGTTCGAAATTAAGCTTTGCTATTTTGGCTGTTGCACACTGACTCAAATTGAACAGTTTAGTTATATAATCTGTATCATTTTGTTTCTATAATTTCGTTTTTGTCCCACCTTTCTTTGTATCTGAATAATGTGAATAACGATTGTTGTTGTTATGTGTGTATCCTCATACCTGGACATGTGACAACGGTCCCACTCCAAATCATGACGTCATTATCACTGATGGTACATGTTCTAGTAGCATCGCCATACAGTTCGTATCCTTCGAAACATTTAAACTCGCATGAAGATCCGTAAGTGTTAATGCAGTTTCCTACGATTTCTCCATTTTCAGGAACGGTCAGCGTCTCGCAGATTCGTACTGTTTGAAGTAGAGATGAAAAAAATAAACTTATCATTTCCTTTTTTATCATTATTTATAAAATAGAGAGCACCCTGCTGCTCTGATTGGTCGAAACCCCCTGTTTTATCAGAGTATAAAACATAGAAAAAACAGGTTTTATTGTTCTTAGCTACATTGTCTCTATACCATAAATGGCTCGTGTTTCTACATTTCCCTCGCGTTCTCAAATGCGGTCATGTTTCATCAAAGTGGAATACATGGCTTAGGCTTCTTAGTTGTTAATTAAAACAAACTTGAAGTTTCTTTTGGAGGTCAAAATGACATTTTACTGGTTACTTTTTCCAAAGATATGATACTTAATTTATCTATTTTCGTTTTGATTACTTTTATATTTCAATATCATAGAGTGAATTATTTCATTGATTATATTTAGCTCTTATTAACCGAGCAGTAGGTCTGTGTGGGAGAATCTTGACTGAGGGCGTGAGTACAGGTACACACGACCGAGGTATTATATGGCAAAGAAGAAAACTTTAATTAGTTTAATGTAACTGGCTTACTGACATTTTTCTTGCAAACGGAGATGAGCTTACGGCTTAAACCTGCCGAAATTTGCTCGTCCTCTTTACTTTTTGGCACTTCCATAAGTGATTGAGAACGAAATTAAAGAAAACAGTGAAAATTTTTTATTTTAGTTTGCTACATTTTCAAAGCGAACTGACACCGGTTTAGATGCCGGTCCAGATGGGAAAATCTAGACCGCGCGCCGTCAATATGGACTTCAGCCAATCAAATTCTTGAATCTGGTATTTCCCAGTCTTTGTGAGACACAGCCATATAATAACACATTTTATTTCATGGGTACTGAGATTTACCCACGAAAATCATAGTGAATACAATTCGTACTGATTCTAATGCAGCCAATCAGGAGCACGAACGACAAAATTTCACCAATGATGAATGAAAGGACTGAAGACAACGTCATCCGAAAGCCGTTGCACAAAAACCCACACGCTTTGAAAAATGGCCCAGGGAAGGTTTCCTTCTGTTTTCTAAGTTGAAGAATTTATTTTAGAACAAGAAAACAAAAATGCTGTCGCTGATTCATTCTACAGGAATTCAATGCACTCTTTAATTTTTATAAGAATGTTTCTTTTCCATCCAGAACTGAATATCTTTATTTTTTTTCTGCCGATCTTAGACTGAAAATATTCTTGTTAAAATGTTAGATTATAGCGTATGGCATTTCTTTTTTCGAATAAATTTAATTTAAGGATGGTTTTACAGTAGGTTTGGAGCCAGCCTGCAAAAGTCAGCGTATCGAACACACAGCTAGTGCTGTTTTTGTTGCTTTCTGGCTTGTTTTGCCGTTTAGAGAAGGAACTGATTTTATACGGCTTAATTAAAAACATATAATTCTGTTGTATTTAAAAATTTTCAAGGCAAAACGTTTTATTCTTTTCAAAATCTCAGCCTCGGGCTAATTCTTCCAATATTCTTGAAATTTCGCAAATTTCAGCCTCGATGTTCAATAAAGCATCATGTTCTAATAAACCGTGTGTACCAAGACTGTACCGTGCTACTTTTTCCATAGACCAAATATAATTCAAACGTATATACAGCATCTAATATTAACAGTTAATATAAGAAGATGGAGTACTAGCATGCATGTCCTATCAACATCACCATTAAAAGAAGACGCTGGAAATGGATTGGTCGCGCACTGCCAGTACGGCGTGGTGAGAGGGCAATAGCGCGCCACGCCATGGATTGAGTTACGTTGCACAGAAGCATCCAGAAAGACCTGATCGAGATCAATATGAGTTGGTGCGAGCCCAAAAGAGTGGCTCAAGACCGTCAGAGATAGAAAGTAGTAGAGGACTTGCTATGCTCTCGATGGAACAAAGTGGACAAATCCGGCTTCGATAGCATCTGCATTTCATTAGACTAACTTTGGCAGCTAGCTGCAGCTCGACGCTTATCGTGTCTTTACTTACTCGTGCATTCTTGTCCATTCACTGGTGATCCATTGTATCCGGTGAAACATTTGCAGTCCGAGATAGCTGCGCTGCCTTTATTCGTGTGACCAGAGTTATCAGGGCAAGCGGTACACTCGTCTGCATAGCCGAGGAAATCCTTGTAAGTTGATTCCGGACATTCTTTAAATAAAAGCAAATGCATTAGCATTAGTGTAATTGAATGCATTGATAACAAACAATTGTTATTAAATCTTCGGATAAAAACTTAAGATAAAACGACGTTTTAATCTCGTTGAGATCATTTTCATGTTTTAAAAAGTGATGAAATTTTTTGTCATATTTCAGTAGAATTAATTAACACGTGAGAGTTTGAAAAACGAAAAAAATGTGTATATGTTGTAATTAAAAATTAACTTCAGGTAAAAATTAAATTTCAGTGTCTTTTAACCCTACTTATTCATTGATTATGAATGATTAGGATTAGAAGACAAAGGAAATTGAGAATCAAACTAGGTTAAAATTATTTTTACCTGAATTTAATTTTTAACTACAACATATACACTCACTAAGCGGGTAAAAAATAAGCGTAAAAACTAAAATAAGAAAATAGGACTGTGTTAAAAAAGATGCAATAAGAGTGAAACATATAAAATACTCTGTGCCGTGATAAAAATCTCTTCGTGGATGGAGTCTGCCTGCATGTTTAAAGTTGGCTTTAGATTATAACTGAAGCATCTCTTAAATTAAGCAGCCAAATTTGCTCTGTCCCTTCCGTAAGATCTTAAGTCTAAACACTTGGGTCCAAGCAGTGTTTCTCTAGCTCTTATTATACAATAAACCAAGTTTATTCTCGCATTTTGATTGGTTCTCGCCTGTGATCTATTAGAGGACAGACACACGATTGACGTCATCATCACAAAGTTGTTTTCCTTTTGCAATTCAAAATGGAGGAAAGTTTTGAGAAATAAGATAATATTTTACGTGACTTGTTGAAGATAATTATAAAGTACAAAAACGTCTTATCGAGGCATTGAACAGGTACGATAGGCAGGGAAAAGTAAGAAAAAGCCGGTTTTTTTAGAGAATTACTCGGAAAAATAATCGAGCAGTCTCAGTCGGCGGTTGAGCGAGACTAAACCAAACACAAAACTGATCTTGCTATGCCTCGAATTTGCTATGCCTCAAATCCAATAAAAAAGTGTTTGTTACATTAATTTTTCGGCCCACAAGGCTGCTCTGATGACAAAAACTGAGTTGTTTTGTCCAGCATTTTCCTTAACATTTGTAGATTTCGCAGTTCAATTCTGCTTTCGCTGTAAGTTTTCATTCCACGAGAAGGCATTTGAATCAAGTTTGACAGTGGCGTAATTTTCTTGACCAATCACAATTCCTAGTCATGCATGGCAACCAATGAGATTGCTTCATTTTGTATAGATTACGTCAAATGGCTTTTTTTCGTGTTTGCCAAAGTGGGCAAAGGCCGGCTTTCGAGTAATTGAGAAAGATTTTGAAATAAAAAGCTGTATGTTTTTTTTATTGTATAAAACAAATAGATTCCATGTTGTCGTGCGTCTGTTCAGTAATAGATCACAGAGGACGTGGAAGATGTGGTAAGAACATCAGTGACACGCTCGGCTATCGCCTCGTGTGCGACTTTTTTTGTTCTTACCACATTTTGACGTCATCTGTGATCTACTACTGAACAGACACACTGCAACATGGAATCTATTTGTTAAGTAGAATTCTAGTAGTATACTAATGCAAATACTGCAATCTGATTGGCTGAGCTATTCGTATATTATCAGCCAGGGTTTTGAAGGAATGTTTTGATGTAAATGGATAATTAAATTCCTTAGAAGACTGAAAGAAAACATTAACGGTTTCTTGACCTTGAAAATCTTGAAATTATTAAAGAAAAAAAAAATGGATAATTAAATTCCTTAGAAGACTGAAAGAAAACATTAACGGTTTCTTGACCTTGAAAATCTTGAAATTATTAAAGAAAAAAAAAA
>OMLO01003551.1_pt1 | contig 12863 bp, 8 predicted proteins | sample 1674811 | NCBI WGS metagenome assembly OMLO01 (sample SAMN06265003, study PRJEB25207) | coral metagenome | isolation source: Coral host | place: Mexico:La Bocana,Puerto Morelos, Mexico | collected 2008-11-13
ATAAATAGGGTAAGGGTTTTCGGAAGTGGGCCGCACACCCCTACCAAATTTTTCTGGGAGTACCCCCCCCCCCCGGGCCTAAACCATCGGCCCTTGGTGCTTTTTCGGGATCTCACAGCGGCGATTTCTAATGCCCAATGCGGTGAAAATGTAAGCAACCGCTACCTTTCACAAAATTGTTTGCCACGAAAGTTGTTTGCAGAATCTGTCTCAACGCAAAAATCTTTGCGTGGTATCAAAAGGGCGCTGTTCTCTCTCTTTCTTTTTCGGCATTTCGTTTAGCCTAACATGACAAGTATTTTATTTTACTTTCTCTTTCCATTTGATATTTACTTTAAAGAATGTGAGAATGAAAATGTTACCAGGAGCCATAATCGAGGACTGAAACCGTTAGCGCGCGCCATCTCTTACTAGAGCCTATGATATGGGACAATTTTGCTATTTGCGACATCGCGCGTGGTACACGCGAACTAACGCTAATGCGTACAGCTTGTGCGAGCAGATATTATGCATTCACAGCGCGTAATTGTAGTCTTGTTTTAAACCCTAGAAAACCCATGTTTTCCTTTAGCTTAGAGAATGAAAATTCATTTAAGCGTCCTGGTTCTTTTCCTGCCCTATTCCCTGCCATCGCTATCTCGCAACACTCGCCATTTGATCATTCAACATGACAGCATGCACGCGAGAACCCACGATATGTGCGTGGATTCGCAGGGTGGCGCAAATATTTTGAAATTTAGCACATTTGTCCCGTATCATAGAATCCCAAGACACCTGATTTATGGATCCTGGTGTTACCTTCATATCAGAGTTTAGTAATATATCTGACAAGTGCAGAGCAAAGGATATTTTAGGCTAGTTGGAATTTATGAGTTATGATACTGTAGGCATGATTGTATTATAATTCTTTACATCCAACTTAGTAAGCGTGTTATTATGACACGTAAGGCAAAAGCAATGTGCTTTGTACCTAATAATGACAATAAAAAATGTGGAAAAACGAAAGCTTGGCAATATGAGCTTAAAAATAAATCTTGCTTGGGTACTTCTACTTCTAAGGCTAACTTGTGAATTGTAGTAAACAAAATTGAGTTCCAGGTCGAGTTGAAAATCGAGTCGGTAAGACTAGAGGCTTTTTGACAGTAAGCAGGTTAAACTGCGTACCTTTCAGTCGGGCTAATCTGAGCTTTAACCAGTTTAACCGAAACGCTATTTAGGCTCAGCTAGAAGTCCAACTAGTACTCAAACGACTACCTGGTGGTTGTCACGTACTCAAGAGTGAGCTCCTAGTTGTGTTACGGCCACGTGTCAAAACAACATTGTGAAAGCTAAACGTGCTAACTGGTATGGTTCAAAGTTCGCTGCCATGTTCTTCCCAAGAAAACCACTTCTTCTTGTGGGTTTAGCCATGTGTAGGTTTCGTGGTGCTTTGTAAGTACTTTGCGCATTGCATTTTCTTTTTGTCGGATTAGCTCAATTTATTTAACGAGAAATATTCATAGTGATGTATTCCATGACAGGGTGCACGAAATATTGTTTGATCAAACTGTACCCTCACAGAAAGTACTATGAAATAATTTAAGTTGTTGTATACATGAGTATATGATTTCTAGTAAGAAATCCGTAAAGAAAAAGGACCGCATCAAATATTTTAAAGAAATTGTGGAAGTGGATATAAATTTCAACTAAAGCATCGAAAACAAAAAACTATCGTTGAAGCATGAAGCAGTTATCAAGAAAAGAATCTCTAAGAAAAAAAACGTTATTTGCATTGTGTTAAACTTGAGTATCTATATCATTTTAAATATTCACGAAATCTAGATTTAATGCGTTTCTTTTTAACTCTGAAGTAATTTAAACGCGTTGCTTCTGTTTCAATAGCGTGACATATAGTAACGCAATCGCTTCCATAGAAACAAGTTGATAGCATGTGGGTATGCGCTCTCTTGTCTTACTCTTAGAAACATTTTTCAGTGGTAAAAGCTCTCGTTTAACTCATGCGATGGGAGTCTCTACTGAGCACCATGTTAAAGAAGGAATTTCTGGATGATCCTACTGTTTCGAGAATTCTGTGAAATGCCTCTACTCTGGGCTCCCCTTCAAGCTTTCTGTCACTTTGTGCTTAATACCAGCCACAGGATCCGTAACATGAATTCCTCCCAACAAAAGTTTGAAAAACATTTTGGATTTTACGTTGTAGGTACATGTCCATAACTTTGGAAATTAGTTATAAGCACATCTAGTTGCAAATATTTTAAATACGTATTTGGCTGTTTTGAAATGTAACGTTGTACCCTTGTGGTTTGTTCTGTGGTCGACTAAATCAAGTGGGATCGCAATAAAGCGTGACGGTCAACATCTGAGCATGTGCAAAGTGAAGAGGAACGTAATTCCAGAGCAGACCCGCCGTAGCAGTTCTGCTTGTGCGTGGTAACTTACTTTAGGCTTGGGTTGATCAACAATTGCAGGTGAGACAAATCCCCATGAACATAGTTAATATATTGCGGACTTGTTTAGCGAAGGGACAGTAGTTTTAACTGTAAATCTCCCCAACCCTGTTGTTTAAAAGTTTCCGTATGTGCACAGTTTTAAGGAGACAAAGATTTTAAAGATATAATTTGGCTGGTGTTCAAGTTGATTTATCTACCCATGTTAGGCTGAACGAAAAATCCCGTTATCAGCAGTTATGATATTTTGTTCTTGCTGATGCCGGACAGAGGTCTTTAAACGTCTTGCTGTCGGTAGTGGATAAATAGCTTTGCCAACTGAGTACGAATGTAATCGTTCGAAAAACTACGAGAACAGTAGTTTTGTAAATTGGGCGTCAAAAATTGCAAGTAACTGACTTTGTTACTTAGAAAGCGAGTATATTTATTTTGAGTAACTTTGACGAACTCAACTGAGAGAGAAGACCGGAAAGTGTTATATCTATTACAAAAAAACTTTATCTCCTCACCTGGTTGAACTATTTACTGCATGTTGTATTTAGTGTATTGGCTTCAAAACAGCGTCGTCGCGTGACGCAGCAAATATAATATATAGTGACGTGAAACTGCCCGTGGGGTCCTTTGTCAATGGAACGTAAGAAAGAACTGAAAGCTCACTATATTACAACTTTGGTGACAAACGTAATAGCAAAAAGTAATGAAAAAAAAAAAAATGACCGGCCAAACACTCATATGTCTTGGTAACACAATCGGAATTAAGAACGTTAACTGGGAAATATTGCTCGAATGTCGCGAGATTTGTTTGGCATAAAATTAAAGGGCAATCATACTCTTGGACGATATTGCGGTAGCGTAAACGTTATTCGCTCGACCTGACGGACAGTCAGTAAATACATATATCTAATTAGACGTATTGTTGTGTAGAATCGCTGAGTATTTTTATGAGTTGTGCCGTATTGTGACGAGCCCTTAAGGGGACTCAAAATACAAACAACGAGTAAACATTCTCAGCGATACTACAAAACAAAACGTCTTATACGAGATTTATTATCCAACACGCCAAATTGTTGTTTTCGTAACGTTAATCCAATTCGACGCTTGCGTGTTGCGAGAAACCTGTCCAACCGGTGCTCTGGAGTATAAATAACGCGTGATATTTGTACTCGTTTTGGGCGTTATTTTGTACTATACGAAGTGTAGTTGGATAATAAAGTCAGTGATGCGTTGAGTTATTGATATCATCGATTAAGGACCCTTTCATGTGAGCCCGGTCAACCAGCCTGGCCTGGTTACCGCTCTCTCATTCCAATTTCCTAAGTAAAAATTTCCATGTATTCATTTGAGAAGTTTAATGGAATTTGCTTTGCAGAAAAATGCCTGCTAAACGATCTGCACGATTAGGGAAGCTAGCAGCTAAAGCTGTGGCAGCGCCTCCAAGGAAGAAAACCAGGAGACCTAAAGTGAGTCCATCAACACAATCCTCTGAGTCCGCTCCGGAAGCTCCACAACCGACCACGGAATTGAACCTATCTCCTGGTTTCATTGATCAGTTGGTATCAAGAGTGGCGGATGAAGTAACCAAGAGGTTATCTACACCGTTCAATTTTCATAACAGCCAAATATGTAGAAAAAGTTCAGTCAACAAAAGAAAAAGGAAATGTAATTAGGCCATTTGTTGTGTTCAAATTGCAATCCCATTGAGGTTTTATAGACAGTCTTCTTGGAACTAGCTTGCAACTGAGGCTAATGCAGATGACATTCATCCCTCTTAATGATATTTACCCATGAGCCTCCATTGTGAGATACTGAGTTCTCGTCCAAAACCGAGAATACGGTCAGGTGGCTGGCAACAGTTTAAAGTATTTTTCAAGACTTTTGATTAGTCATCATAACTAACCACTCTTTATCAGTTGATGCTACAGTCATGGTATCAAAAAACCACACAATAATTGGTTTCACTTTGTTGTCATTTTCGAGACACTATAGGTTACCATAGCAACAGTATGACCTGCTAAAAACGTACTAATGGTTTAATGCTGGGGTTAACCCTGCGATGGACTAGCATCCCATCCAGAAGGACTCCTAGTCGCTTCATAAGCACCGGCCTGATGGGCCACCTGACTCGCATGCAGAGTTTATCTTACTCTTGAAAAATAATTAACTTACACTTCAAATTCTTGTGTTACTATGACAACCTCGTGTTAAACGATATAAAAACCGGAAGAACTTTTCAACGCAAAACGACTTCAAAGTTTTCCCGGCGCTATTTGCTTGTATGTATTTGATGTGCATCTCACGACCAAAAGTCTAGCACTAGTCAGGTAAATTAAATGGAACTTATTTTGATGTTGGATACCCTCCAACATATTTCGTCATTGTAGTGTTGTGTATTACTGATATTAGTTCGAACGTCATGGTCCAAACCTTCTGATAAAATGAGAAGCAAGTTATTGACTTTTTGAATGTAACTGGTTACTTTAGGTCTACGTTACGAGGCATGTCAAAACCTGAAATATTATAACAAACGCTCAGTTTGACACTTTCAAGTTACTCATCTGGTATGCAGTATGCACTTCAAGATCAGTAGTCAAACAAGAAACTATCCATTTCAGTGTCGCGAATTGATATGGCCAGAAAGAAGTCGAATGACACAAGCTGCTGTGTGCTATCTTGGAGAGTTCACGAATGACAAGCTGTTGTGTGCTATCTTGTGAGAGTTCATCGATGCTCTGTAATGCAATATAATATCAGAAGCTCCTTAAAAGTCGCCTATTCATCATGCAGTAATTAAATATTTGTTTTGGAATGCATGAGTAAAAACGAGAATATTCCGTTTAGACGCTTATGATTTTAAATCCTGTCGGTTTCTCGTTGGGTTTAATATCTTTCTTGTAGCAAGAGAGGATTATGTTGTCTCTTGTTTGTAATTATAGGTGCATTCGCAGCTGAACGATAAGACGAGTCACATCGTTACGCCAACCTATATTTACTTGATCAACAATGCGGTCAGTGCGGCCTTTATAGCAGAATGACAGATATTTGTCCGTGTATTGTGCAGGGGTTGTAAGTGTTGGCATTGTCCAGAAAGCTTTCTGTTGGAATTATTTTGAGAATTTTAACTAAATAGAATTTTTCGAGAGGGTATTTTAGACATTTACAATGGAAATTCCTTAAGACTATTATTTTTCTTTTAATAGTTCCTTTTATGCTCTTCTTTAAAAGGCCATGTTCGTATTCGCGGTAGAGGACTGAAAAAGCTCATCCGAGGAACAATTATCATTAAACAGAGATTTTCAAATGTAATTTGCATTTGAAAAGACTCCCGGCATAAGCCTTAGTTGCAAGCTATAAGTTTTGAATGCGAATATGGCCTATTGTAAATATGGGTCTTGAGGAAAACTATCTGTGAGGCATAATTATATAAAAGTTAGACTTTTGCTATAAAAAATTGTTTGAACAATTTGAACAACGAGTTCTCGGTCCGTACTGTAAGTTACGGACAGGGTGTTTTCAGCTCGGATTTATGGCCCAGGCGCGAAGCGCGCGGGCCACAAATCCCTAAGAGTTATTACAGTACGGACCGAGAACACGAGGTTAGTAAGATATTTGTTATATCTCTGGCATTTTGCATGGCGACTAAAACAAACTTTTGAATTTAGCGGGCCGTACTCTAGAGTTCGGTCCGCTAACTTGAATTGACCAATCACTGCGCGCGTACTAGCTGAATTCTGTTACTTATTAGACTTCTTCACATCGTTTTGTTTATTAATACCAAGCACAACTTTCACCATTGCTCTCTACTACTGTCTATCCCTGTATTTAACTGCGTGTTAAAGTTTAAGCATTTTTATATATTTTTTTATATTTTTCAGGATGACGGGCTCGGCCCATGTCTGGGACTACTCTATCCTCAATGGACCGCACCGCTGGGCAAACACTTTCCCCGCCGCAGCCGGTACAAAACAGTCACCGATTGATATCCGGGCCTCTTGCGTTCAACATGACCCGAATCTGTCTCAGACCCCTCTTCACGCACTTTACGTGAAAGACAGCACATATACCATCAAGAACAACGGTCACTCGGTGGAGGTGTCTCACTCGTCAGCGAACGGCTATCAACTGAGTGGTGGGCCGTTGCTACACAAATACCAGTTTAAACAATTTCACTTCCACTGGGGTGCCAACGATGAGCAAGGCTCCGAACATCTGGTGAATGGAAAAGCTTACCCAGCTGAGCTTCATCTGGTCCACTGGAACGTTGATTTGTACGAGAATTTTGAGACCGCTCTGACGCAGCAGAATGGTCTGGCAGTGATTGGTGTCTTTCTTGAAATCTGTGACGAGTGTGAAAAGTTAACGCCCATTTTGGATCTCCTACCACGCATCCAGTACAAAGACGACAAGTACAAAATGAAGTCCAGTTTTGATCCGGGGTCTCTTATCCCAAGCACCAAGGACTACTGGACCTACAGTGGCTCGTTGACAACACCTCCTTGTTCTGAAAGCGTCACGTGGATCGTGCTGAAAGAAACCATTACAATTTCAAGGGACCAAATGGAGCTGTTTCGGGCCTTGCGTGGCTTTCCCTTCTGGCAGAAGACTGGGCCGAATATTGTTGATAACTATCGCGAGGTGATGCCGCTGAACGGTCGAGTTATACGTTCGACCTTCCCAGTGGATTAAGGAGTTAACCTGCACTTTGAAAACTTTGTATCGCAGAAGCAGTAATGCATTTCAAATCAGATTACTTTGCAGGTAGTCACTGATAATTGTTAACTGTCCATGGGTTACGTTGCACGTTCTGCTGTCGACTAAATAGCTGTCGTTCAAATGCTCTTAATCAGAGGAAATCAAGGCTCTGCGTGCTGGCCGAAGAAGAAGCTCTTAATAATAATTTTCGGCAAAAGTCAGGGGTCAAAACAATCTTTCTCAATAATGTTTATTTTGCATAAAACGCACAACAGTTTTTAAAGACATGTTTCGGCATGCTTATGCCATCTTCAGTTTAACTGAGTTAAAATTGAACTCTGTAATTTCTGTTTTCATTGTTTTGTAATGCATATTGTAAATAATTTATTCACATTATGTAGTATATAACTTATGTCTCGTATCATTTGTCACTCTATTTTAAAAACTGAAGATGGCATAAGCATGCCGAAACATGTGTTTAAATACTGCTGTACGTTTTATGCAATATTTATCTTTATTACTAGTAGTACGATCTAATGTTTATTTTATTATCCATTACCGATATTTATAAGCAAGCTACTTTTTTCTAGTAGTAAACTCTGTGTAACCCAATTTTTTGCCTAAAGTTCTTAAAAAATATCTTTCATTACTTTTAATGAGAAGCAGTCCATGTTGGTGTTTTATAACAATAGGAAATCTTTACCCAAGAAAATGAATTCATTTCCCAAAGGAGAATTCAAGTTTTGAGAAAGCCAACATGGCAGCTCTATTCAAGGACTTTCCAATCACATCTTTCCAATCACAACTGACAATTGTATTCCGAAGTTTCCAAATAAGTTTGCTCCATACTCGAACAAACATGCACCTGTGACAAAATAAAACGGCTTGTAAAGTCTCGGAAAAATAGATCTCAAACACGAGTAATCGTTCTTCAAATTGTAAAATCAGTTATAATGATGGAACCAAGGTTCTCCCAACCCACTCATCAAAGCCTTGCTCCAATATTTACCTTTATTAAAGTGAATACCTACTATTGTAAAATTAATTTTTAAAAAGAATTCACTTGAAAAACAATATAAAATTAAATCCCGGCTGTTTCACAGCAGCAGTTGATGTTATCGAATTCAATTATCGATGACGCGAGCAGAAGATAATAATTTGCTATACAATTGCCCTATATCCGCAAAGGTGACTTATTTTTATACTGTATGTTCAATGGTTATGTTGTATACAGCTAACAGCCGTAGTTGTATTTCCTCTTACTATATATTACAACCTTTCATTATAGACATGAAGTGTTTTAAATTTTAGTCAGAGTTGTTGTTTTCGTTTAACGTCTTCTCTGCTATAGATTGGTTTGCTGTTATAGAAAACCAATATTATTTCAATTCCTTAAATAATTTTAAAATTGTCGAGAGTATAATATTTGTCATGTATCAATTTGTAACGCACTGAGTATTTTGTGACTGCAAATAGTGAGTTTGAATCAAAAACAAATACCATTTCACCTTTTCTGATTGTTGTTCCAAGTTAAGGATGATAAAAATTAAGTTACTTGACATGTCTGAGTGTCTGAGTGCAGCCAAGGTACTCTGGTAAGTATGCACCACTTCAAAGAGTTGTTTGGTCAAAGACGTGAAAGGTTTCTGATATTTAGAATAATTTAGCTGATGTTATAAAGGTGTGGCTGTTCTACCGGGGCTTGTGGAAGGTGACCGGTAACCTAGTTCGTCTATTTCTTCACAAGAAATCTCTTCCTCTTGAATAGGACGGCCAGTCTTTCTCTTACACCAATTATAAAACGGCTCTAGTGATCCGGTATTTCCCTCGGGACCGAAGATTCCCAGAAGAGTCGTGAACAAAATTAGAGCGTAAATAATTGAAAGACCAATGGTACAAAACATGAAAATTCCAAATTGAAAGAAAAAGAGAATTTTGGCTGCGACCATAAAAACCGCGGCCCCTAGGGACGTGCTTGCTCCTGACAACACAGAAATGCCCACGTGACCCAGTGTCTCTCGGACTTTGTCCCGGCGCGATTGCTTCTGGGATCGCACGTAACCGTCAGCAAGGTGAACTACGTAATCAACAGCAAGACCGACCACCAGTGTCAGATTGAGGGATTCAAGAACGCCGAGCTTCCATCCGGCCAGCGGTATAACACCAACAACACCCACAGTTATACAAGAGATGATGGCCCCGCACAAGAGACCCACTATCCAGTTTGACGTCATCACTACTAGCAACGAGATGGCCAGCCCCAGTCCCAGTAGGATACCTCGTACAGCGGTTGATGCCAGGACCTGATAAAGGAAATTCAAACCTCTTGAATTTCAAAAGTTCTTCTAGAGATTAATTTTGAGGACTGAGATACCCGGAAGCTCTTTCCGATGGTATTTCTGCTTTTCCGAAACTCCCCTCACGGGTTTCTCTAAGGGGCTAGGTCACGCAATTCAAGGCAATTTCAGCACTGCTAAAATGGTCATAGAATTAATAAAATGTCACAATAACGGCTCAAAACTATAGATCAATCCAAACAAAACACAGGAAAGCTAAAAAAAGACATGGATGGACAAACTGAAGAGTATTAAAGTGGATTGCATTTGGATAAACTTGAAAAACGTTGGCCCGATCTTTTAGCAAGATTATCTTAGTTAACATCAAAATGTCATTTACGGAACAGGAAAATCATTCTCATTTGTTATGTGGCCGTGATTTTGTAAATAAAAGAATATTGCCAAGCCAAATTGACGCTTAGAATTCATAATTGACAAAATAAAACAAAAGTGCCTAAAATAGCCTGACCTAGCCCCTTTAAGTGACTACTGTATAGAAACAAGAAAAATACTTCTCTTGCTCAAATAGTGAGTACTAATATTGAAAACTGTAACCCTTGTTGCATTACAAACATTTCATAAAGTCGTGCAAAGAGAGCTCGAAAATATACTTCAATGAATTAAGATGTAAAAGACGGTCTAAATAGTCGGACCAAAAACAAGAAGCGTCGTCTTCAGGTTTTGCATCCAATTTGACTACGAAGAACTTTTTTCTGTGAAGTTGGCATATTTTAGTTACTCGTGCTGCTTTTGATCAATTTCCCAATTTCCCAATATGCAACACGTTTTCGAAATTACACTTGAGCTGGGTTTTATTCGCGGTTGACCTGAGAGTACCTTAGAATGAAACCTGCGATTGGCAAACAATAATATTGCAATTTTTACTACATTGCAGGTAATACTAACTTTTTTAACCTTGAGCCAATGCCAAGCGTTATGTCCATTGGGAGTGGCTTGAAAGGCATTCTTACATGAAGGAGGCATCGTCCTCATCTGAAATGAAAACAAGCCCCAGTCCTTTGTATTGATAGCACTCACATAATTCTTATAAAAGCTGACAGACCAGGAGTTCAGTCAAATCACTAGAGTTTGTATTGCGATATCTAAAACATATATAGGTATTACTCAAATTTACATCATATGTGTCAATGCAGTGGCTGGTTTATAGCTGGTCACTGTCACGTGATAGTGATTTTTAGTCAATAAATCAATCTGTTCGTTAATTATGAATATACTGTTACGATGAAATCAAGTTCGTAGTCGTGTTTAAAGTTTCAGGCTCCGTCCACACTGAGCCGCAGAAATTTGAAAACGCAGATTTATTTCTACGGTTAGGTCTACTGTCCACACTTATCTGTCACGAAAACGGAGCTTTTTCAAAACGATGAAATCACTACAATAATGTGATTTCCCTGCTCGAGTTTTTCTCAAACACAAATCTAAAACCACGGGTGATTGTTGCCTTTACAAATATCTCTGGTGTAGTGTGGACAATCAACGAGTAATGACTCGGTTTTCAGAGTAATGATGTGGCAACTGAATTCCCACGCCGTTTTTTGGCTACTTTGAATAAAGCAGTCTTCACGACTCAAAGATGTTTAACCCATGAAAAGACCTAACGCATTGTTATGAATTGTCAAGCCTATCTGAAATCTGCTTTATGTGTTATTACTCAAAACTTCATAGAAGTCTATATTAAAAAAAGGATACCTTTTGTTTTACGAATTCTTCCCAGTGTTCAGACACTTTGAGTCCTTCAGTTTGCCCGGTCTTGCTCAGAACCATGGTCGTGTTGACAGCCACAGAAGCAAATAGAAGCTTGTTTCCATATTTACCGCCTCGAAGGAAGAAATATTTAACGTTCAGTCCATTCATAAGCGGTTTAACGGGGGCATAAGCACGAAGGAATCAGAGCACATGCATAAGACATAAGTGGGATTCTCGATACCGGCACATTCTCGTTACAAACACGAGACTTTGCGTGCAAGAATTAATATGATTAATATGATAATTCTGCTCCTCACGCGACATAAGCAAAACATAAGCTTACTATTGTGTTTCGTTGTCGTGACTTGCTTGTGTTAATGCGCTAGTTCGGGATTTCTTTCCGGCCCTTTGCCATATCTTTAAATCTTTTAGCTATTTTTCCCCCATTGGTGCATTTGAATAAACGTGTGTAGATATTTGCCCCTTTTTTTATTATTATTGTTATTATTATTAATATTATTTTTGTTATTGCTACGTGCTCAGTATTTTCGGTGCGACAGTTATTGAAAACTTTGTCCGTACGCTATGAGCACTTACCTTGATAATTCGGTTCTGTGGAGAGGTCGGTGGGGTCCATTGATCCACCCAGCAGCGCACCATAGGTTTTGTAGTCAGATGACGTGACAGACTGATTGGCGTTAGTTAACCAGTAGCCGAGAATTGCTTCAAAGTATCTGTTGTACATCTCGCCAACTAGCGTTATGTTGAACAACTGAGGATTTCGCTCCATTAGCAGCCGTACGTCATCTTTATTCGAGGGTATGGTAAGAACAGAGGTGTTGGAATATTTGGGCTTGGTAGTCTCGTCCTACAAAGATGTAATGTTAGCGGTGCAATAAATGAGAAGGGAACTGATGTAGGATCAGTCACTGTAGTTTACTCAGAGATCAGTGAAGAGAAAATGGTATGTGATCTACATAGTCTGTTTCCACAATGAACCCGGTAATTTTATATTGCTCGAGATCGACGATGTGTATTTTTTTAAAGGAGGTTTTACTATCATTCTCCACATGATAATTTAATTAGACTGACAGATTGTAAGAGACATAAGTCGCTACTGCAAGAGCAGTTGTGTTTGGAATTAAAATATCAAAAATATATTAGTAAGTGGAGAAACTGCCAATATCATAGGCCTTTTAGGTGCATTGTATGTTGTTGCTTACGGCCCAAACCATAATACAGGAGTTCTCGCGCATGATTTGCAGCTGACCAGTGGATAGTTCAGGATATAGAGAGTTTAAGTATAGGACTGTTTTACCTTCGGTGTGATACCATCCATTAACAAGACCGAGCTGACCAGCTCTACTGTAGCAACTCTCTTCATGAATATTATGAAATGAATCCACGAGTATTTGTGATAACTAGTAACATGTTCGTAGTCAGACCTTAGTGTAACTTGGGAAGATTATGGAAAGGGTCAGGTAGCAGCTTTCGCAAGGTCTCACTTCAATGCCTTGATCCCTTTAAGGACGTTCGCGCTAATTGTTTCTTCGCATCCTTACTGCGCACGAAATTCATACGCCACGTCATGCATCGCGCGCGGGCGGTAAGTAGTAAAGTGAACAATAATAGGGCAAATGGCAATTACTATAACTTTGCGTGGATTTAACGGTCTTGGACGTTC
>OMLO01003553.1_pt1 | contig 12861 bp, 9 predicted proteins | sample 1674811 | NCBI WGS metagenome assembly OMLO01 (sample SAMN06265003, study PRJEB25207) | coral metagenome | isolation source: Coral host | place: Mexico:La Bocana,Puerto Morelos, Mexico | collected 2008-11-13
AACATCTTGTAAAAACAAGTGAACTGTTTCTGTGAACTGTTAATTCCACGAGTTTGACCATAGGTCTCCTTTGATTATTCTGTCCAAGATTGTAACGTAACACATAGGTACGCAAAGCGTGTATGTGTCTAGAGCGTTATGCAGTATTGTATTGCGGAGTCAAGGCAGTGATTAAAGCGTGATTTTAAGAGACAGAAGAAAGAAATTTATTTTTGCAACAAATCCAAAATATTTTTATCTTTTCTGCTTATACTGAAGCATGTACTTCATCATGCAAAATAGTCGTAGCCTCAAAGAGGCCTTTGATTAAATTTCCAGAAGGGCTAGGTGTTGTAATCGAACTGTTTTTGGCAGAGATGAGAGATTTACGGCTGAGGGCAAGGATACCAAAGCTCGTTGAAATGCGAGAATGTACTTTTTCCCTCAAAAGGAAATGAATTTTGCCCTCTTATGTGACGCATACTAGCCGTAATGTTTAACTTTCATGAAAGCGACCTGAAAAACTTAACGGGTCACTGGGCGCATCAATTTACCTTTAGAACCAAGTGAAGCGTACCCTTCAGGATCACATTATCGAGTTGAATATTGAACCCGGCGCTTCTCGTTTCAAGAATGCAGTAATCTAACATTGAACCAGCTAGTCGTTCCAAGAATACGGCTTCAATATTGAAAAACTCAATTCATTATTGCACTCTTGAGTGGGTTCAATATTCAATTAATCAATTCACTTGGTTTGACTGCAAAACAGCTCTTTTAATAAAACCTTTTTCACTGAAACAACACCGGTACGGCCTGTTGTTGTCTTTTTTGGCGAGTTTATCGGCCTGGTCCACAAAAATGTTGCAAAAACGATTTCGACCAATATTTACCTAATCCTAAATACGAAATTCGTGCTAGTTCAGTAACCGAATATGTATAAATGTGCGAGGATTGGGCGACACTGGAATGTCTTTGTTGACTTTGATGTTGTTATTGCGTGCTCATCCAGCCATATAGCGAAAGAAAAAAGGTTGTCAGTTGCGCAACGCAAGCCTTGAGATACGGCTCACTACACTCCTCCCTACGGAAACGAGCTCGAAACAGTAAGTCGTTCTGGAACCTACAATGGGATCTGCAAGGAGGCTTTCTTTACACTGAGGTAAGAGATCTTTGATGAAAAAGCAAATACCTTCTACATTGACCCTGCAATAAATACGTCTGTCAGATTATCTAGTGGAAGGTGACTTCTTCGAGCACAGAACAGAATTTGCAATTATTGCTCATCAGCCATGCATAATGTAGTGAAACCAGGCAGAACATACAAAAACGCTTTGCGCAAAATTAGCTAGCATTTTTTTGTTATTTACAGTTCGGGCTGCAATTATCACAATGCAAGCCTTTCCACTCTGCCATCGCTGAACTGTTTCAACGTACACGATTTGGTCGTTGGAAGGTTTACGGTCAAATCGTTTCTTAGTAAAATGTCTCAGATCCGGTTCCTGATTAATCAGTTGAGTGTAAGTTCTGAGTGCTGAATGGATCAGAAAATTCAGAATTGACTATTAATAGATTTCAATAGAATTCACTTAAAGCAAGTCCTACTTACACGATCCATCAAAGCGAAGAGTATAGTGTGAATATAAATTGAATCACTCATGCATCGCTTGGGTCCAACGTTAAGCCTTAAGTATAAATTTCAGCAGCGACTCACCGTACAAATTGCCAGTCTGAGGGGCTTAATTATATTATATTTTATTATATGACTAGTAGTTCCGTGAGCGGGCCAGATGAACCAAATCTCGCGCTGTGATTGGCTATCCCGAGTGGGAAATATGGAGCTATCTTGCCCGCTCGGGATATGGGCCTTGTCCCGCAAGGAAAATTTATCATGTTTTGGTGTTTTAACCCATATAATAATCCTTTATTGACCAAGCTTGTTCGGTCATAGCTGAATATTGGCCTCGTTCTCGACTTCGTCTCGATCTATAAACACACAAAAAAATAACTTGGCCAATATCCAGCCATGTTAACCTTACGCTTGGTCGATAACCCATACATAAAATTCCATAAACAATTATGAAAGGATTTGATTTGACCGTAAAACGGCAGTTTTCTATTCTACAAAGAGAAGTCAGTCTAAGAAAACAAAGCGTACTTGAGGTCTAGAAAACTGTTCCTGAACGCACGAGCAGAACACGAGTATATCATTTTCTTAGAAAACATAAAATCGCCATTTTCTATTTGGTTTAGAAGATGAAGAAAAAATATTGACATCTCAGAAGGGGCGTGATGGCGGTGGCAAAACAACATCCGGGACATACTGTGCTATGGCTGGGTTGCAGTGTCACGACATCAAAATATAAGCCAAGCCAAGCAGCTGGGATTGAAAAATGTTTGATACTTAAACAACCTCGCCGCGATTTAGATCTGTGCGGTCATTCTTTCGCGCGTTATTCGGAAAAGCGTTTAACCAAATTTATAGAGCTTGTATTATAGAGCTTGGTGCCCTTCGGAGGGACACCAACATGGCGGCCGTAAAGTAACAGAAACATCTGTTTTGTCATAGAAACAAAAATTTATCACTCTAGAGTTCCGACATAATTAATATTTTTTCTAGAGCAACTTAAGCAATAACTCATCTTTTGACCGGCATTTTTGGCCGGCATTTAAATGTCATGCAACACGCAAACTTGAAAATTCAAACCCTCTCTATTACATAAAGAGCAACCCTGTCGAGCTTAAATATTGCAAAACGTCAAGATATTATAGGGTCTTACATCTGATGAAACTAAAACTTCAGAAGGGTGGATATTTTTTTGGAAAATGATGACGTCACATGAATACCAAGGATTATCCAAATTTGCAGTTTTCAAAAACATAGGACCGCAAATGCGTATACGTGTGGGCTCAGCGTTCCGATGGCGTTGTTGGCTTTTGCATACATTGTTTCGACTACCATCTTATACGCCCTTGATATATGGTTATCATTCCTATATATCAGCGGTGTGTGTTCTGGTATTTAATGCAACATTATGTTCCTTCTTTGGATCTTAACCCGGGCCCCCGGTTTAAACCGTATGTTGTCAAAATTTCAAAATTAGTAATGTACACCATTTCCTAGACAGTGAACCAATAAAATGTTTACTTTTTGAAATATTTGTTGTTTTATTTAGTTAATATTAGTAAACTCACAACACTGTTTTCAGACGGAGCTCTGTCACCTGGAAAACTTGCCGCTTATGGACAGGATGAAATTACTTCCATGCTTTTCGAACCATGCATTAGAAAGTTATCATGCTTACAATGGACACAAATACTTTGAAAAGTAGACATGTTACCTGGAAAAGCTCATTTTTAAAGTCAGACTGCGAAGTCCTTTAACTTGATACCAAAGCAGCCCTAAAGAGTTATTTTATAAAATAAGACCACCTCAAGTTTTTCTGGGTATCATATAATTATTGTCAAATGACCTGTTCGACTATTTTAAGCTCAAATCTATTCTTAGCAGAACGGCACGCCTTTTTACATCAGTCTTCCATGAGGCTGGCGCTAGTTATACGTATAATGTTCAGACTATATTACGGCCTGCTCCACAGGCTTCGGAGTGTGATAAGCGATAGAAGTTGGCCATGCCGAGTTTTTAGCTATATACTAGCAACTTATCGTTACACTGGAATTTATGTTTTAATTTGTAGAATCTAAAACTCATCTAATCCCATTCGGATGTAATGGAAAACAACTCAGCAATGGAGCTCCGGAAAAAAGTTTACAAAAACACTAAGGGACAAACGGTTTTACATCTTGGTGGTAGAAAGCTGACAATGGTTCCACACGGTGTCACAGAAATGATTCACATTGTGGTCCTTAACCTGGAGTTAAATGAGCTAACAGAGTTGCCAAGAAGTATAAATCAGATGAGAAATCTCAAAGAGCTGAAGTTAACCTTCAATGAGCTAACTGAACTGCCAGAGAGTATTGGTGAACTGATTAATCTGAGCTACCTTAAAGTGAGCTGCAATCGTTTGTCTGCAATCCCTAGGAGTATTAAAAACCTGAAGAAACTTCAAAAGCTGGACTTGGATGATAATAGGCTGCGGGACCTTCCTGAGGATATTAGCGCACTTGAGGAGCTGAGAGTTCTTAACTTAAACTGCAACCTGTTGTCGGAGTTACCTAAAAATACTAAACGTCTCAGGAAACTCAAAAAGCTTTACTTAAGTCATAACAGACTGAAGGAACTTCCAACGGAGCTTGAGAACTTAGAAGATCTCCAGATTTTGAACGTAAATGGTAACCTTTTAACATCTGAAGCTATGAGAAAGCTGAAGAAATTGATGGCGGAAAACAAGATTTCGGGTAAGCGCAAGTATAGCAGTGTAACAGCCACCACAGTATAACAGTGACCGAACGACGAAACAAGCACAACAAAGTACTGTAAAACTCTAGTACCCGAACCTTTTTTAAGCAATTACACGTGCACAGCTAGCTGTAGTGTAGGTAGGTTAATGAAACTTTCCGGTGGTCGATTTTATACACAGGTACTGTTTTCTCTTCCATGTCAAAATTATGATCGAGAACATCAAACTAAACAGATCGTTTACTAAGGGATTGCTTGGGTTTGTCGCTCTCGTTTGAGTCGGTTACATTTCTCCCCCACTGCGTCTTAGACAGACCTTTATACTACTGTAGAACCCGGCAGGAGGGTTGAAAGCAAGAGACCATCTCTTGCTGAAGGTCTAATCGAGATATCTTCTCAAGCTAGAGGCCATGATTTCTTGCTTTCTTTCTATTATCAAGGAAAACGTCCAATATGTGGAAAAGAAGCTTTCACCGCCAATAGATCATTATCTCTTACACAACTTTTCAGGAGCATGTTTGCAGTATTTATAGTTTTTTCTCTCTGATTAATTTAATTTGGGGTTGTGTGAAAACCGAAAAGGAAGTCCACAGTTTTCAACTAAAACTTTATGATTAACTCTCAGTATCAGGTTACAAGCCTCAAGAGGAAAGTTTGAATGAAGATCACAAAACAACCATTGTTAGGTGAGTTATATACAATTTCCCCAGCAAAAATTCGATCAATAGTTAACTCCAGGTGAACCTCAGACAGTCTGCTGTTTATATATGAAGGATTGGATGTTAGAAGATAAGAAGCCAACGATAATGAACAATGCAATTTAACAAAGTTACGTTATGTAAATATTTAGAACGAAGTCATCCATGTAAATATGCAAGGGTCTCCCAGAGGCTTTGAGAAACAAGGGAACATGGTCAACTTAAACTGGGGAACGGGAAAAAAAGGCAAAATATTTTGGGGAACAAGAGAACAGGAAACATTTTTGAGGATCACGGGTCCGAAATAAAACGCTATGGAAGGGAGAACAAATAAAATTGAAATAAAAGACGTAAAAGGTACTTATCTCGCTAAATTGTCTCTACACGAATGCTTATTCGAATCTGTTTATCAGGATTTCTGGCGATCTTATTACGGCAGCATGCGTGTGAGTGACCGTGGGGTAATACATATAAACAAAAATCGGGTAGCTGGAACGCATTCGCGGTGTCAAATCACAGTGACCACCAATTACTCACCACTGATTGTTCACGGACCGATATTTACTGTTGAATTTTCCACTGAGTTGCATAGTAAATTGTTTGAGCCCAGTAGTAGGAGTGAATGTGAATTTAAATTCGAAGGTTCTGTGTTCTAATACAGACGGCAATCTAACTTTAAAGCATACAGCTGGTAGTTTAGAGTATCCTACACCTTAATTCTTTTAGAACGGGAGGTATCTGCACTGCATCATTTTGAGAAATTCATTCAAGCTTAGTGAATCCTTCTAAATGAGAAACAAGAGGTAGAAGTTAGTTTTGAGTATCGAGAGCATGTGCTGTTTTAGTTGCTTTTATTAGGTGCCCTGTCAACAGGATCCCCAGACTACATCTCTACATCTCTGCATCTCTGGATTTCTGCAACTCTGCATCTCTGTAACTCTTTAATTCTTCAACTCTGCAACTCAGCAACTCTTCAAATCTGCATCTATGCATCTCTGAATCTCTGAATCTCTGAGTCTCTGGATCATAACCTATGAATCTCTGATCGCTTAGAGACAAGGATAAAGAGCAAGGTGACTCATGGAACCTTAAAGAATTTGCTGCTTGCATCAAATTTTCTTCTATGGCTAAGTCAAAAGCAAAAGAGATGAAATGTTCGCGGTGGAGTCCTAAAATCTGTTCGCCATATCTAGCAGAGAACGAGAGCTTGGTGAGCAACGTGATAGAGCTGTCATGTCAAGATGGTCCACACGGTGTCGGGTTCCACGAAGGTGTTCATGAAAAGGTCACGGTAAGATTATCTCACAGTGCCAGCGACTTGAAGGGATATGAAGTGGTGATAAAAGAACTGGTTGATCCTGATAACAATGAGTGGAAGGACCTGGACACAAGACATGTTTGGAAACCATCAGGTAGGAGTTTTTGATTTCAATTCTGCTTGTGTGTATAAGGTGCTCTTAGTCTCTTTGTTTGTCCGTGAATATGGAGTCGGGATTGTAATTCCCCGTTTAGTTCGTAATTGCAGTGTAAATATGTTACAATTAAACCGTAAATAAAATAGTCTTTAATTTATGACTGACAGCAAGTAAACATTATTCATTTGGATTCCATTATTATCCATAATGTATGTGAAGCAATTTAGCGCATTTTTGTAGTTTATACTCGAATTTGTCTCGCATCGACGTTTTGATCACATTGCATGCAAATAAGAAAAGCTAGTCGTGAAAATGCCTGAAAAAGAATAGGTCACGTGTACATTCTTGAATACTCTTGCGTACGCAGGAATTGCGCGTGCGTGACTACTTTTGCTTGAATACTTTAAGCCACAAATGGCATGCGCCTTAAATACTTAAACTTTCTATATTGCGTTACGATTGCATTTTCGAGGCGAGATACTCTCGTATATTATCGCTTTGGAGCACTGATTTAGACAAGCATATATCTATGGCAAACTTGCATACCACTGACAAATTTAAGTCATTTTGCTGCAGATCTCCCAGATGAAGATTACAGCGAGCAAGAAGTACCTGACTGGATGTTTCCTTTTGCTGAGGCTGAAACCCTAACAGACTGCTCGTCGTTTGCTCTCATATGGCGTCTGAAATCCTTTACATTTTATAAGCTCTCCCCTCAAGCTTCTGATTTCACATGTACAGTGACAGAGTTTCCGGGTGTTACTGTAACGATTCCCCACAGTTCTGTACCTTCAAGTGAAAATTTCTCAGTGACAATAAAGGTAAAAATTTGCTTCATAAAATTAAACCATCAAAAAATTTCCCTATATTGGCATACAGATCTACGTAGTTCGTTCTGATCCGTTAGGGCTGAAACAACAATGTCGGAACAATTATCTTCTACATCCGTTTTTCTAAACGTGGTATAAGACAATTATTGACAAGTATCGCATTGTACGTCGTTTCTTATTAGCGCGTCTATTTCCAGAAAATGGTGGCTGTTTCCTTACGAGGCTAGTCAATCGCAAGGTTAGCCCCCAGCTATAAATTCGCCGGTACCCATTTGTACACTTGGTGGAGAGAGGCACTGCAAATACAAAGTGTCTTGACCCCAGCAAGGGCTGAGCCCAGACCGCTCGATGCGGCATCCATCCGGCTCGCTAGCCATGTACATCATTATAAATGAGCTCTAATGATGGCCGGGTCTAACGAACAATTCATTTTGTTTCCAGTTGCAAGAGGTTCCATGTGACCAGGTAATAGAAAGTGTTTTTGTTGGTCCTATCCTTCACGTTTCATGCTCCCAGGAAGTGAAATTGCTACATCCGGCAAAAATCACGATTCCTCTGGCATTGCGAGATGATAGAGAATGGCCATACGTACTGTCTGATCATAAGATGATTTCAGTTCTAACCGCTGGAAGCGAGTCAGCAGTATGGGCTGACATTACAGAGGATTTGAATGTCCGGGTAGATGTACAAAATGGGATCGTGGCGTTTGAAGTAAGCCACTTCTCAAAGTGAGTATATTTTGTGCTAACAGTTCTTTCGGCATGTCAAGCCTAACCGCACTTGTTAGCCCTGGTATATTATTTTTTGCCTCTGATCCTGATGAATTCCCATAAATTCTAAAATCAGTTTCAGCCTCATTTGTCGCTAGTGAGGTGTGTTGCCCACAGTCTTTTTGACAGTATCGAACTACATTCTAGCTGTCTTTTCCAGAGAGAGATTTCTTATTCAATACTTTGAAAGCATCAAGGTTTTAATGTTTCTGTTCTTTTACTACAAAACAAACGTCACCAGTATTAAATTCATTATGTCTGAACAGCTTAATTGTTGAGGTAGCTAGGACGTTTAGCTACGCTGACTGTAATATTTGTTCATTGTAAACGAAATCATTGTCAAGTCAGAGAGAAAAAAAACAGGTCCTGTTTCATCCTTCATTATTTGAAGTACATGCAGATCTCCGTGTACCAGAAAACCGTGAGCAGGGACACGCCCCCCTCCCAACCTACCCCGTCCTACCCGCAAGCCAAGTGATGCTCTACTGAGCTAAATTTCCCGTGGCTTGTCACAAAGGACAGGTGTTTGACAGATTCAGCGGTAGTCCATTTATTTAGTTTATTGACGCCTTGTGACCAGAAAGAGAACATGTTATCTTACGCATTGTTGACTGGTTCTTGCGTCTGGTGAGGACTTCCATATAAAATGGGTGCTCGTCGGAAATTTTCAAAATAGGTACTAACTGTTTTGTTGGAGTGATTTAAAACTATTTTCAACTTTAGTAGGTACCAATTCTCAGAGCAACGCAGTAACTGACTTTCATAACTTTTTTAAAAGCGATAACGGCGATTGAATATCCTCTACTCCTAGAGTTTAAGAAAGCATTGCCATAAATCTCTATCCTGGTCGATAAAAGTTGTTTATTATAACCTGTAAGATAAGGTACGCTAGAGCGAACGCTTCCGCTATGGACATTTTAAGGCTGAACACCATAACACCCCTGAACACCCCTGTCCTCTTTACATGGGGTCAATCATGATATGTCACGAGAAAGATTAACACTGAGTTTGTTCTGACCGTTTATTTTAACCGCAGGTATTGGATTTGGGTTATCGGGCTCGGATTTACAAGTGCAGCGACTGTAGCCAGTCTGGCGTTTCATTTATACACTGAGCAGATTAACCAACAACATGCAGAATTTTTAGCATTTTTATGTGACGCTGCCATTGATGTTCCTTCTTCGGACTTTAGTCTCATGTTGTGCTGTTGTCCGAGGTACCTAAAGGAAGAGATGACAAATAGATGTTCCAAGTATAAAGTACTTCGCCAAGGGGAAGGAAACTCAGAGCAACCATTGTATAATGGAGAAAGGATTTTTGTTAATCTTCATTTACCGCTTTCGCATTCTAGAAGTGGGATATTGTCTGAAGAGCAACTAAGGAATTATCATCTTCAGTAAGTAAAGGCATCTTAAAAGTGATTCCTATAAATTCTAATTTGTGACAATCGTTTTAAAATGACATAAATTATTTTGCCTACACGGAACAGAAAACTAGGTGCTAGCATAGTAAGCAAATCCTCATGGTTAGTACGTTTAGCAAGAAAGAGACGGTTGAAACACTTAACAGTCTCGCCGGTCCGCCTTGCCACTCGCAACTTTGCATAAGGTTAATTTTTACTCTTGTGTCTGCAAATAGTTTAATATAATTTCATTGTAGTGTTTATATTACAACCTTAAAACCCCCAAAATAGTGCCACTATGATGATCTTGGGTACACCGTCCCTGTTATTTCTAATTAGTGGTTTTGGAGGCTCACGTGCTAGGTTTTGGTCCATGTACGGATATTGATGTTTTGAAACAATGTGAACGGTCGTTTGCACTAATTAAATTGCTGTAATGAGCGTTTTTACCGATTACACGACAAGAAAAGATATTAAGCTATTAAATGGGATGACATTCGTGGTGAGTTACATGTGAGAATTCGAGTTACCGAAGAAAACTTTGATCGAGTTATACGAGTCCGAGGTAAGCGAACTGAAATGACTGAAACGTGAGGTCAAATCCAAAGAAAATGGGACTTATTTCGAGTTACCGGGCTGGGTTCTATTGTAATCCAACTTCAGTTCCATGTAGCGTCAATATCCTAAGTGGCATTTCAGTGAATAATTTATTTTTCAGGTTTCTTTGGAGTCGAGAAGATCTGAAAAACGACTTGCTTGTTACTGTCGACCATGGGGGTATTCCTCAAGTGGAGTTCTTTAAACGGCATGAAAGTGGGGAAAAGGGGGAAAAAGTCTGTACAGTGTCCCTCTTGCCAACAAAACAGGTACGTTAATTTTAATGCTTAAAAGCACTCAAGCAGTTCAAGGCTTGGGTCAAAGACTTCCAATGGCTGCCCAACCATAATTCTACTGCTTGAACACCAGAGACATTTTCGTAACTAATAGATGATGCCATGTATTAAATCGATTTAACCTTCCATATTTTATGCCACAGCTACTAATCAGGTTAATTTTTATCGTAAAAATTATTTTAAATTGATCTAAAAAAGTACTATGATGTTATAAAATTTTAAAAATGCATTTTCCGCTGGTAAAAGAAGTAAAAAACAGTATGCTTGTGTATTTCATTTTCTAAAGGGTGAAAGTTTCTAAAAAAACTGTGGCGCTGCGTTGGTGGGGGTAAAAGGTAATCTGGCTCAATATTCCATCTTCTGATTGGTCGGTGGTCGGACGTAACGGCAACCAAAACGCCAAAAAAACTGTCGAATACTCTTATTTCAACATACAACTCGAATACATACTAGCTTACTACTCGAATACAACTTGAATAGAACCCATACTATTCTCACAGTTCGCTCGATCACACGAGTCGATACACAATTCTCATAAAATGTCTCACGAACTAATTAGTCTTACGAAACATAAACAATGCCTTCACACAAATTAAAATAGTGAGATCAGGTGTTCATTCTTGAACAATGTCTTCCGAACATTCTCCCCCTCTTGACTCTGTCAAAGTCTTCACGACACAACGTCTTTCGTCCTAGTTGGACTCCAGTAGAACACATTTAGAATCAGGCCTCACAATAGTGTTTTGACCAATTTGAATCTTGAGAACTCGAACATGACCGCCTTGTCCCGGGCATACTTCAAGAACTCTTCCCGAAGGAGAGTGTGCCCTGGGACAATCAGGAGATAACGCTAGAACAATATCATCAATCTTTAAATTGGGCTTCGGTTTGGTCCACTAGCTAGTCCCTCAACCATCTCTTCCAAAAGTGTGAGATTAACTCTTGATTTAACTTTTTTGAGCTGAACTTCACCTCATCGACATGCTCCGGATCTGAGACACCCTCCCATGGAGAACATGATTAGGGATGAGTGGAGTAGTATCTTTCCAGTGGGCTGATTGATCCTTAAGCGGGACGGCAATTCAATAAGACTTCTACTCCAACAAAGGCTCTCATTAGTTCTTCGTCATTAACATAAGCATTGCGCGTAGAGCTTTTTTTGCTGCTTTAATCATGACTTCATGAACTCCTCCAAAATAGGTTGTTAAAGGAGGATTGAAAAATCATTTCACTCCTTTACTGGCCGTTTGATCTTTGATCTGAGTTTCATTAAGTCTTTATCAACCCCAGAGGTTCGCACCCGCAATTTCTTCTGAAAGCTTAAAACGATCGGCCGTGAACGAAGATTGAGGAGGGTTCGGAGACGAGAACCGAGGCAAGGACGACCTTCCTTAGTGTACAACCAGAGAGTTTTTGTCTCCTAAAGATCCTACGTGGAAGCTCTTTCCAGTCAACTGAGCAAGTCGGAAAAGACTGACGCGAGTGTCTGCCTGGCTCTGGGTTCCTTGCAAGTGGAGAACATCGGTTAGGTGGTCCCCAACGCCTAACGAGATCCAGGATGTTGAAGTTAGAATTATTCGAGATGCGCAGCGAACAGACGTTTCTGAACAGTTTAGCGCCATTTTAGGCAATCGATATTTATGTAAGAATAGTGGATTGTTGATAGCTTCCATCGCTGTGACGGACTGTTGCAGTACGATTAGAATCTTTCCTATGATGTGCGTTTTCCAATCATCTTGCTAAGAGGGAACTGTACGATTCAATTGATTTTGGAACACTTTCATGAAGCTGTGCATCATGTCCGCGGGACAAATCACATGCTCGCAAATCTTTCGATCAAGTACATTATTCTCAAATCTTGAATCACAATGACTCTCTTGGTTATAGCCGATCCGCCGCCTCAGAAGTTGCGAATCGAAAGGAGAAAACGTCTTTCACTGCACAAAACCTCAAGGGTCTTGGTTGATAGCAAAGCGTTTTGATTAAGATCGATCTCAAAAACACTGAGAACTGATGACTACCTCGGGTAAATTACTTAACCATTTACGAGCTTTCATCCCTGCTTTTTCCCACAGAAATTGACGTTTGTGGAATTGGATTGAAATGTCATTGTTCCTAGTTGAATCCAACGAATAATCCATGTACGTCGATTTTTTTTCACGGTCTTGGACACAAGCGTAAAAGTCTCTTCATGGATCTTGACATTCTCTTGAGACAAGCGAAATGGAGCAGATGCGTCTCCGAACACGATACGTTCAAATTTGTATACATCAGGATCACGATCAACTTCCAAATTCCTCCAAAGAAATCTGAACTTCGGACGGTCTTCAGGCCATATACGTGTCTGTAAGTACATTTTACTGACGTCACAAGCGTCAGTAGCTTGGGACCAGGAAGAACGTGATAGTTGGCCATCTCATAGTTGTTTGGGATCATTGGACAATCCAATCCAAGTTGTGGCAACTCGGTAGGTGCTCCCCATCACGAACATGTGATTGTTATCCAATGTAATCTTCT
>OMLO01003554.1_pt1 | contig 12858 bp, 4 predicted proteins | sample 1674811 | NCBI WGS metagenome assembly OMLO01 (sample SAMN06265003, study PRJEB25207) | coral metagenome | isolation source: Coral host | place: Mexico:La Bocana,Puerto Morelos, Mexico | collected 2008-11-13
TTTCGCCATACATTTCCTTCGAGCAACTTGCAATGTTTGCCCCCTGGCGATCCCAGAATTCTTTGCGCATAAAAGAGGAATCCGATAGTGGCAAATCATTCATTAAAGTAAAGACATTTTAATTGTCTAACATTACTAGTTTTGGAAGAGTTTCATTTTCAGTTTGATGGAAATCTTAAAGTGTATATGACACTAATAAAAATAATTTTGTTCTGTTTATTTGAAAAACCTTTTGAAATGCAGAAGAATGGTGTTTTTCTTTTTGAAATATCTTTTTTCGTTTCAGAGATATTGACATTTTTCTATTATGCGAAGTAGATCAGTGATGACATCATAAGGTTTGCAACTAAAAAATGTTAATACACTCAATAAACAATATCTTTAAAACTATTGAAGCAGTGTTCTTGGAACTTGGCACCACAAATGTGCATCACAAAAGAGACAAAATGACACCCTTAGAGCTGTTACCATGACAACAGTTTTGCCGCTGGTGCTGTCTCAAAATAAAATGAAATTCCCAGTTTTTGTCTGTTTATTCCAAGCAGGACCCTTTGTCTCACTTTAAAGGCTGTAAATGGGGGCATTTGTTTTTTTATGACAGAGCGAGTCTGGAGCTGAAAGAGTTGCTATGGCAACAAAAATAAAGGGTGTCATTTTGTTCCTTTTGTGATGTACATTTGTGGTGCCAAGTTTCAAGAACACTGCTTTAATATTTCCAGAGATATTTATTATTCAGTATTTTAACATTTTTTAGTTACAAATCTCATGACGTCATCACTGATCTAATTTGCATAATAGAAAAATGTCAATATCTCTGAAATGAAAAAAGATATTTCAAAAAGAGAAACGCTATTATTTTGTATTTTGAAATGCCTTTCAAATAAGCAGAAAACATTTTTTTATTTCACATACTGTCATTTTGCCAAATTTCAAATGTACAGCATTACACTTGTAACTTGATAGAAGTATGACATCTGTGCTGCATAAAATGATAAATACCAATGTCATTTTTTGCCTGCTCTGGCCAAATTCAAAATTAAAGAGGACATTTTCCCAGTCTCTCTTATTATACATTATACAGCCATGTTAACTTGTCCATACTCTTGTGAGTCCAAAGTTTTACATACCTCTTACATCCAAACTTGCAAATTAAGCATGAACCAATTCTTAAATTTAAAAGGAATGCTTAATTGTTGAAAACCTTAGACTATATCTAATAAGTTGCTCAATTCATAATGGGGCAGACTTTAAAAGGTACTGCTCAGTTTAGAGATACACTTTAAAATGAAGTGGTTTTCTTATAAAACTGGCGATCATAGCTTTTTACAATACCTGCCCAGCACAGGTCTTCATATCTGTAACAGTATCAGCAGCATCTATGAGGTCACGGTATCTTTCTCTGCAAAAGCAAGATATGTTGTACATGTAGTTTTATTGTTTTTTTAATAAGTATGCTCAGCAAAACTGTTTAATTCTGCCACAATTAGGTCTAAAAGTAGATTTTGCATCTGATGCCATTCCTTGAGGAAGAATAAGCCTTGAAATAGAATGCATAGTCTTGCCTGTCCACGTAATTCAAAGAAGACTTTGGAGACAAAAGAAAAGGCAAAGTATTTGTAAATTCTTCCATACCAATTTTTTTTGTTAATTAAAAATCAAAAGGAAGTGATTTATGAAAAGAAAAGGGAGTATGAGAGTTAACTGCAGTTGAAGTTACCACAAACAGTACCAGGCCCTATATTAGCTTCTTCTTCAGTGCACATGCTTGATGGATGATGTGATGTGACATTGAGACATAAATGAAATGCACTACGCAGTAACAATATGCAGAAAAAATGGCACTAAAATCCTAACATCCTTAACAGCATCTTACAGCACTGTGTGTGTTGTTTATGCTTAAGCTAAAGTTATGCTTGTGTATGTTGTAGTTAAAAACTAAATTCAGGTAAAAATTATTTTAACCTAGTTGGATTCTCAATTTCCTTTGTCTTCTAACCCTAATTATTCATAGTCAATGAATAAGTAGGGTTATGAGACAAAGGAATTTAATTTTTACCTGAGTTTAATTTTTAACTACAACATGTACAAGCAAAAAACAGCATTAAAGTACAAGAAATCATGTTTCCTTGTATAAAAATAAAGGATGTCAACTGTTTTCAGCATTCCCAATTTAGTCTCATCCCTATATACTCATCCCTATATATCTCAATCAATTTTGTTTGCAATTGCATATTCAAAAACTTCAATAAATTGTACAGTGTATGAAGAAAGCTTGTAAGCTGTATACCTACCCAACCATGATACGTAGATCTTCTTTTTTTCTTTCAATGTCACCCCTTAGAATAAAATTGATTAGATCAAGTATAGATCTTCTTTAGCTAATACAATAATAATAATAATAATAATAATAATAATAGTAATAATAGTAATAATAATAATAATAATAATAATAATAATAATTGAATAAGTAAGACATGAGGGAATATTTACAACACAAAAATTAGCAAAAACTAACCTACATATTTACTTTACGATGACATCTGACGACGTCGAAATGTCGTTTATTTATCTCGCTAATTTTTGTGTTGAAAATGACAGTAACAATATTTAGGGGTGGGGGGTAACACCAAAAATTGTCTTTAACCTGAAAGCAGTAATTTTTAACTCCAATGAGGCATGTTAGGCGATGACAAGATTAAGCCAACTGAGACTAAGCGGTTGCCATTTCTACAAGCTATCAACTATACATAATTTACACCAAATAATCTTACGAGTTAAACCTCCGTGCTTCCCGGACAGTTCAGATCAAATAGGTTCCACCACTACACTAGTATACTAAAAATGTCTTCAATGCCATAATGTTGTCATTTAATAACCTTGTTTTGTGTTCCACCTCTCGGATCTCTTCAACAGTGTGATTTGAGAAGAGTACATCGCTGTCCATTTCAGCATCCCAAGCAACTAATTGACAAAGAATAACAAGCGTTATTTGTGAGGAAAGGAATTATACTTAAAAAATTGGTCAACTAACTTGATTGAGAATGCCTTTGACGTGGCGACAAAGGAGATGTTTGCGGTGTCTTAGGAGATTTTGGAGTATGTGGACTAGACGCCATCTTGGTGTTCGGACTGTTATCGCGGGCTCAAACTAGTCGTGGAGGATTGGGAAGAAATAAGTAATGGCTATGACGAAATTTTCTAAGTACTAACTAGTTTCATTTCAGTAACAGTGATGGTTAAATTAACCGAAATTTTTAGATTATTTTTTGGGGCTCCAAACAAGCAGCTTGGCACCGACGATTTGCCAAGGTTAGTAGATGTACACGTATTAAAGTGGAAGGTTAACTTATTATTCAGTATCTAAGCCAAGTGTAGTCAATCGATAAACTGATAATCAATAAGCTTAATAACAACCGTATCAATTGAAGACCGATTGGCGATAGCAATCGATAAAAATGGAAAAGAAAAAAGTTGTGTGTTTGATTGTTATCCATTACCGATAGTAATCGATACGAATTGATTCATTTAGTGTTAGAGCGGTTTTCAATTGAGTGTCATAAAACCAAAACCAAATTGATCACTCTAGCCAGTCACAACGGGCACAGACAATCCAGTCAACCAGTCAGAACTCAAATTACAAATTTCAGAAATTTCTGCATGTATTGTCATGGTCAGTCCACTGTCAAATGGGTTGATGGGCCTTCTGTATGTGACTCGTACAGTTTGTGACATTTGTACATTTGCAGTCTTGGAAGCTAAATTTTGACAGCATGCACAGGCTAATGCATTTCACAAGTTAAAAATGGCAAAATATAATATGTGATGCCAGCTGAACCAAATGTCAGTGCGGTTTTTCAGCATGAAGTCATATCTTGCTGTTGCTACAAGTGGGTTGATTCTTTTGAATTAATTCAATGGAAAACACACATGTACAATCTCTAAATGGGCAAAATGTCCAAAAGAGTCAATGTCGTTGTGCCTCTATTGCTTCTCGTGTCCCTGTCAAAGTTTAGCAGTGCATTTGATTTGTTTGTCATGGATTAGAAATTCTTGCGTCACTTGTTCTCAGGGTCACATCTCTTGTCAGTTATATTTCTTGGATGGCCTCAATATGGCGGCAATCATTTCATTTGCTCAATGTCCAAGCTACCTTTGCTATTTTTTCTCCATAATTGAACAGAATGTAGTAAAAACCTTTGGGGGGAGTAGAAATACTTCTAGTTGCCTCATGCTACAGAAACCGGGATAAGCACTGGCCTGATGGGCTTCTTGGCTTGGATTGGATTAGTTATAATTATTGCATGCAAATGGTAAAGAAAATCTAATGACTTCTGAAAGTAAACAAAACCTGTTTATATGTTTGCTTTACTATCAAAAAATCAAAGGGTGTGTTCACTTGTTAACTTGTGTGTTGTCATTTTTGGCGACAAAATGGGGTTTTAGAGATAAAAGTGAATGGAAACCAGGTATTAAAAACTGTGTTCTCACTCTGTGGAAAGAAACATTAAGTTTTATGCTCTGTCAGCTTGACAAACCAGCACATAATACATTGCTAATAGTTAACTTGAATGCATGACTGTCCACACTGTAGAGATATTCAAGAGGATCTGGAGAACCTCTATGGAAGGAGACAAGATCTGAATTGGCAGACAGAACTTCCAACAAGCCATGAGGAATGGAGATTTTTTAATGGCCAGGCTCTAGAGCAAGGAGATCATGAAGACTATGTTCAGTCAAGAGAGGGAGATTTTCTTCTTGAAGAGTTTGAACAGATGTTTCATAACATCTTCAGAGGATTTCAATTTGATTTCAACCCACCAGCCCAAGGTCCACTTAACTTGATATTCTGTAAAAACCTATTTAACAGGCATGTCTCAGTACAATCAGAAAACAATTCAGTCCTAGTGGCTGCTCTTCAAAAATTCCAGGAATTGTCTTTCATGAATGAGAGACAATTTCTGGCATTTTTGAAGTTTCTTCCCAAAATTGCCTTGTATCCCTGTTGAATTTTATTACAATGCCAGGTTGAAAAATTAACCATGTAAAGATTTACAATGGTCTAGGTACTACATAGAGTTAAACTTTCCTCTCAATAACTAGGCCTGCCTACCATAGACCTACCACCTGATAATTTACCATCTGAAATGCCAGAAGAAAACTTCCCTACAGACTCTGGATCTCTTAGAGACAGAATGCTGAAAGGGCCTGATTCATCTCTAGACAGTAACAACCTCAATGATCAGGTACTTTCTATGAAAGACTATTAAGTCACCTTTACTAAGTTATAAGTGAAAAATAACTGGTGTACATGTATAGTGCAACCATAGTGCTAACTGCTTTAACCATCTGCTTTGTTATGATTGGACCTCATGTTGTGCACTTCAGAAGTAAAATTGGTTTTATCAACTGGGTTGATAATGTGAATTGGCCACAGTAAAAAGATTCAAAAGCACACATTTGAAGTGTTAGCCTTTCCTTGGGGTGAATCAAATTTGTTCGCTCCAAAAAAGGGCTAATTAATGCTCAATATGTCAGCGTACAAACCTCTTTATGGTGGCCAGTTCTAAGTTTCTTTAGCAACTTACCCCTCAATTCAGAAGTAATGCATGCCCATACCCTTCATGCTTGGCCAATTTTGAAATTACTTGCATGATTACTCCCTGAGTTGTGTTCCACTTGGCCAAAGTACAACTACTTGTTATGATAATAATAATATTATTATTACTATTAACTATAATTTACTGTTTACTAAGATGGTGATCGTCATATACAATATTTTATCTAATTTTCTATTATATTGTCTTGTTTAGCAGGATAATAGCAAGCCAGAAGGATTTCCATTGTTTCCTCCATTTTCACTGGTGAGTTAAGTAACTGCAGTTGTATTTTAATGATCCCTAGTTAATTATTTTTCACATAAAATTGAGTTTTGTCCTGCAAGGGCTTTCTTACCAAAGTGCTTTCAGGATGGAGCCAGAAACTTTGTGGAATTGCTGACCAGTGTCACAGAAAATACTGCTCAGACAGTTTTACAATTAGGGAGATGCCACATGCCCTTTTAGGAAGGTCTTACCACCAAAGAACTCCATGAAATCTATAGCTTTGAAATAAAAAAATTAAGGTGGATATATTGGTTACTAAGTTGGATATGTATTTCTCAAACTCATCATTCATTCATCAAGTTTAAATGAAGCAAATCAAGACTGTGATAGTTTTACGATATCTGATCTTGATTAACATAGATTTTTATGATCACATTTGTTCATTTTCTCCTTCATTTTAATTTCAGTTGAGAAGATATATATGAAACACTCAAGACAGTGTTGCACCACATTTCCAAACACCTTGAAGTTCGTCAAAATGTCATGTTTTCAGCAATGCTCTTGGTGTTTGGAAATGTGGTCCAACATGGTCTTATATATATTTTGTTTGATATATTACATATTGAATCATTTGATATATTACATATTGAATTCAGACTAAAACTTGTTTTGTGATCATGGCATGCATGCTACAGTGTATAGTTAGATACTTACCATAATCAAGTTAATGTCATCTCGATACACTCTACTTATACACTTGAAATATTTTAAACTAGTTTCAGTTTTTTAACGGCAAGATAAAATAATATTGAGTCAGATTTGGCAAAACATTGTTTGCTGAATGGATTTAACAGTTTTCAGTAACTGCTGTACCTGCCATTCACATAAACAGTTATCATCCAAAAAGTATTGAGTACTTGGAGATTGGAGATATTGTACACTCATTTTTTGTTATAGCTAAGTGATCTGTGGAAGCTACCACCATTCAGTGGGCTGAGGTGTCCTGATGAAAGAGTGGATAGAGGTAGGTAGAAGACCTGCCACAAGTTATTCAAAAAATAACAGTAAAACCAAACATAGCACACCACCCCTGGCTCCTTTAAGTATTCTGCAGTAATTTGGACTGTCTAGTATATAACTGCCTAGTAAATAAATGTTCTGTCCAGTTACTGGTATCATTCTTCAAAACCATCCAATACAGCTTGTAATGATTATATTATTATAAAATATTCTAACCAAGCATCCACATGCTTTGGGAGTTATAAAGATTGACAACTTCCTCATTTCCACCTGTAGCCACTTGTTAATATAATGTTTGCCCTACCAATAGTCATACTGGCATAGCCTCACTATTGGTAACTACCACAGTGAACACAAATAGCCACTGTCATAGAATTTTCCTTCTTGTAATATTCTCAAAAGCATATCTTGTGTCTGATTGGCCAATGACGAAAACATAAATATGTTACAGAGTGCAATATGCAATTTCTGTATTGCACCCTTTCTCAGCTTATTGAGCTTTTAATTTGAATAACATTTGTGTTTGTTTGTAAAACTCTAAACAATTTTAGGCTTGTTTTTTTTCGTTGCTTTTTTTTCGAAATTGTGGCTTAAATAAAACATGTGAGTAGTTCGGAAGCCATTACATAGTTGTGTGTCCATAAAAGTGTGATGGTTGCACTTCCTCTTTTCTTGTTATAATTTTGTTGAGAATATTATAAATAAAAAATTGTTTTCAAGATTGCTCGTACATTTTGTGATTAATGGTCACTCATGATGTTTTTCAAGTCCTCAAATTGCACTCGCCCGCTGCTTGTCCAATTTTGAATACTTGAAAAACATCAGTTGTGGCCACATATCATGAAATACGCGTTTATATGATATTCTATACATATTTTTAATTTGCATCGTATCTGGTGGAATTTAGAAATTAAAATTCCATTGTGTTTATGGATGCTTATATTTTGTTTACTTTACAAAAATGAAAGACAATTTTAATATAAGGAGATCATTAAAAGAATTGGAAATTAACTTTTTTATTTTGTGTGCCAACATATTATTGTTTTTATTTTAATTGTGTGATCATTCACCCATTCTCTTTTGTTCTCCTTTTGTCCCTTTCTTCTACATTTGTTACCTCAAAGACCTTGACAATGACGTTGAAATGGGAACTCACAGCTTGGATGAAATTTTGGCTCCTAGGGATAAAGGCCAAATGTCACAGCATGTTCCGCATTTTTCATCATCTTCATCTTTTTCAAGTGTAACTATTGTTGACTCAAATGGGGTTAGTATAATTACCATAAAAAAAGCAATTAAAGTGTTCCCAAAAGGAATGTAAATGGAAAAATTAGGTAATGATGTGGTATGCTTGGCAAATGGTGTAATTGGATGAGTTTGAAATGAAAAAAACTTCTGTCTGCAATGGACATGATTGATTGGATGGCAGGCTAAAATCTCTTGTTAAGTAGGCCAGGAAGTCTCTTCTTTAGCAGCCAAGGAAGTCTCCTCTTTAGCTGGCCAGGAAATCTCCTCTTTAGCAGACCAGGAAGTCTTCTCTTTAGCAGGCAAGGAAGTCTCTTCCTTAGCAAGAAAGGACAGGACAGGAAGTCTCCTCTATAGCAGGCAAGGAAGTCTCTTCCTTAGCAGGCAATGAATTCTCCTCTATATCAGGCAAGGAAGTCTCTCCCTTAGGAGGCAATGAAGTCTCCTCCATAGCAAGCAAGGTAGTCTTTTTCTTAGCAGGCAAGGAAGTCTCCTCTTTAGCCGGTGAGAAAGTCTCCTCCTAAGCAGGCAAAGAAGTCTCTTCTTTACCAGGCCAGTTTTGAGTCTCATCTCAAAACTAATGCCAGTTAAAATACATCAATGCCAATTTAGCATTTAGATAACCTTTTGCTCAGACCCCCAGTATGTGATTTCTTTTACAGGTTACTGAAAAAAGGACCACAAGGAGGGATTCTAGTGGAAATGAAGAGGTAAAATAAATGGAGTCATCTATTGCTAGTTGCATGTACTGTAATCTGTCTTATCATGTTTCAGTATTTTATAAAAAAATGATTGGTTTGATATGTGAACATATTTGTACCTGTCCAGCATCACATGCTCTTGAAAAGGATAGCAGCTGAATTTGTAATAAAACCTTGAAAAATCTATCTTTATCTTTTTCGGTTGTAAGTGATTTTCAGCCCATCAGCATCTTCAAAATTAGGAATTAGAAAGATAGATGTCATGTGATAATCTTTTGTTACATAACTCTCTACCTGGTTGGAATGAACAAGGCTTGTACTTATAAAGACATGATTGATCATCGCATTGTGGGATTCAAACCCATGACCTCTGCAATACCAGGTTCAAATCCCGTTCAGGCCTGAATTTTTTTTTCATGCTTTAATTTCACAACTGCTTATGTTGTCTGTATATCTTTGATCATCAATCATGTCTTTATGTCTTTCTCTGCAGTTCAAAACTGTGATCTTTCATATATTCAAAGGCTTGTTGGATTTTCACCAACTTCTAAGTTTAACAGCATTTTCAACATATATTTCACAGCCTGTAGAAGTTGCGTTCTTCGTTTGTGGTTCAGTATTCATAATCAGTATAGCACATATTTAATTTGATTGTAGTTTATATTGTGTGAACCTCTGGCCATGCTGGCTGAGGGTAGTTAGGTGTCGAGTGATGTTTGACCACCTGAGCGGAAGTCATCTTCAGATTCAATTGAATAGTGTTTGTCAGTCAATGGTGTTATAAGTCGGGTCCGTGGAAACTGATTGGTCACTTTAACTGTGATTGTATTGGTTGACTTGAGTAAAGTTTGCCAAAAGTCATTGGTTGGTTCAAGTAAGTTTCAATACATCCATTGTTAGTTGATGTAAGTGGGTGTTGTCTATGTTGTTAATAAGTCTCCTCTAAGGTGCCAGTAGTTGATGTCATCTCTGAAGAGGTATCTGCTCTAAGTTCCAGAGTTAAAAGCTTTAGAGCCTGTTTTCCAGTTGCAAACTTCAGTTGTTAACTTCTCCTTTGTTTGATCATACATTACATCAGTCACAATAAAATATGTCTACTTCGCATTGTACATTACTTTCTATAAAAGAGCCTTTTATGTACATGAAAAAATATAAAGGTTTTCTTTAATTCTCTGCAGGTAACAATAACGCAAAGAATTGGTGACCAGACTCGTACTGTTACTAGGAGGAAAGATAATCAAGGAAATGAAGAGACCCAAGTGGATAGCGTGAATAAGGGTACCGGTATGTGAAAACTATTATTAATTAAGTTATATTTAAGTTATTGTTATTATTTTTATTATTATTATTATTATTATTATTATTATTATAAACTAGCTTGTCTATTTTGTCAATAATGTTAATATAGCAAAAGAATATATGAAAGATCATATATTTGAACTGCCAAGAAAGATATGAAGACATGATTGATCAATTTATCACAACTAAAGCATTTGTGAAATTAAAGCCTGAAAAAAAAATCAGTCCTGAATGAGATTTGACCCCATGACCTCTGTTATACCAGTGCAGAGCCTTCTATGGGTATATTACGAACTCACAATGTGACCACCTCCCAGGTAGCCTCCTGCGCAGACGTCCTTAGGGCTCGTTTATTTCTCCCCCACGTTGGGGGAGAAATAAACGAGCCCTAAGGACGTCTGCGCAGGGGGCTACCTCCCAGGTAGCTTGATAGCTCAGTTAGTTTGTAATATACCTGTAGATGGTAAAGAATGCGAATGAATAATGTCAGTAGTTCCTGGGCTATCAACTGGATTCATTCTTCTAATCCACAAAAGCTCAATACCCTCTTTCTAGCATCAGCTGGATCTTGAGTCAGTACATGCAATATTGACATCGGAAAGATGAATATAACTGGTTCGAGTGGTCGTAATTGTAAGGGATTATACAGGTTGGGATTTAGAACGTGTCCGTTGGCCATATTCATGGGGTGGTGGATTAACAGTGTTTTATTACAACAAAATATATGGGTATTTCGCTGCGACAAAAAAGACTGGCCGTGTTAACCAGAAAGACTTAAGGAGGCAGCGTGGCCGAGTGGTTTAGGGCGCTGGTGTTGTAATTCGGAGGTCCCGGGTTCAAGGCCTCCACTCTGCCACTAGCGGGATTTGTTTCTCGGTAGTTCCGAGTTCAAATCGTCGGTCACGCTTTGTAAATAGCCAACTGGTCTGCTTCCTGCCAGTTGGGAATTTTAACTATGTTAAGGTTATTTGTAATATTTGCTTCCTTTGTTTCAGTGGCATGCCTGTGAACTAGCTGAGCTTAGTACTTGTATAGCTAAGCGCATGACCACTATAAATGTGATTTACGATTACGATTTTTACTTTAAGGCGGGGTTTCACTGTTCAGTTGTAATCATGGTGCAAGCAAACAAAATTTACAAATTACAATGGTAATGAACATCTCGGAGAAATTCTTTTTTTTTGGCAGTTATTTCGTAACTAAATAGCCATCATTTTATATGTTGTAATTATAATAATGTTATATTATGTCATTATAACGAAATACTATTTTATTATAATAATTTAGTAAATAAGTTAAAGAGTTATAGTAATTTTACTTTTGATTGTTTTCTTATTTTACAGAATTCTACTCTATTTAAAAAACTTAATCTTAATATAGAATCTTTTGTTTATAAATTTAGAAAATATATTAAAGGTTATAATAATCAATTACTAGATTATTACGTTTGTGAATCTAGACTTACGGAAATACTGGTTGCTAAGAAATATGAAATAGATATTAAAGGTTCATCAGATGTTATTGACGTGAAAAAATATATTAATAAGTTAATAAATGATGTTTATAATAATGGTACAGTAAGTTTTTTACTAACTCTTTGTTTTAATTTAGAAGTACGTCATAATTTAAGTTTTACAAACACAATATTATGTAAAAGGTCTCTTTCTTTTCTAGATAGTTATCACTATACTTTTCTAGATAAAAGTAACTACGTAAGTTGTTTAAAACTTATATCTAATTTGAAAAAAATAACACCAAGTATTTTTTTGGTAATGAATAGAGCTAGTAAATTGTTAAAAAGTTTAGATAAAAATAGTGATAATGGAAAATATTTATTAAGTACAGTACACTTAGAAAGTATTCTGAAACTAGACAAACTAGATAAACTTAATTTTATTTTTGATTTATTAAATATTTATAAATTTAATCAACTTAAAAATAAACATTTATTATTTATAAAATCACAAATTAGTTCTGTTATTAATGATATTTTATACGTAGTAAGACCAATTTAGTCTATTATTTCGTTTATATTTCTTGCACTATCAGTTGCTAGTTTACACATATAGCAAAAACAACATAAACAACAGAATGCTACACAAACAAATGACAAAATACTTGTAATTATTATTATGTTTTTTATACTATTTTTTGTTTCGGCAATATCATTAATACTTAAAATGTCTTTTATATTCTTTTTTTCTTCGTCACTTAGAAAATCATTAATAGTGAAATTAGTATTTTTTTCTGTTACTTTTTCAAGTATTTCTGTTATGTTGTTCAATATGTTTAACATAGTAAGTTTGTATCTTAGTTTTCTATAGATAACATACAAAATTATATTTCACAATATGGTTATAAGTAAACTAAATATAGTTTAAATTTTATAAAGTGAATGATATGAGAAATAGTAATATTAATAGTACACAGCAAGGTATAAAGATTTATTATGACTATATTTTTATGCGTAATAATAGAGATATTATTGAATACGGGTTTTTTGGATTAAGATTTTCGATGTGTATAACTGCAAATTGTTTGTCTTTTATTTTTTATTATTGTGATCACATTGATTTAACTTTTAATCTTTGGAATAAATTAACTAGTAATATGTTTACTTTTTTATATTCTTGTAATATTTTTAGACCTGGTTTGTTATTATATAATGTTAATCGTAATTTTTGTATAGATAATGTTATGAATAACATTTATAAAATAATAGGAATAGAAACAATTTGTTTTTATTTTAGTAATATTACTAGTTCATTTTT
>OMLO01003558.1_pt1 | contig 12851 bp, 8 predicted proteins | sample 1674811 | NCBI WGS metagenome assembly OMLO01 (sample SAMN06265003, study PRJEB25207) | coral metagenome | isolation source: Coral host | place: Mexico:La Bocana,Puerto Morelos, Mexico | collected 2008-11-13
TTTGTACTTTATACGCTTACGATAGCGAAAAAAGGCCTTTATACGCTAAGCAGTTAACCCCATTGACACCCTCATTCTTGCCCACACCTTCATCATTCCAACATTGGAGGGGGGGGGGGGGGGGGGTTTACAAGAGACAGTGTACCCAACAAAGTGCTAAGCAGGGAGGCTCTTTCCCCAAGGGCCAATTCCTTGCTCTTTTATATATCAATAGTGACAGAAATGACAGCCCTTTCACACTTCCCTGTAAATTCTTTTATTGAGAATAACCCTCTCCCTTCTGAGTTCCTGTCTCGGTGTGAATAAAGCAGTGAGGATGGGCAGTTCCATTGCCATCCATTTCTCCTTATCATAGTCTTTCATTCAGACCATTTCCAATGGCTTAGCATGTTTAATTGACAATTTGCAATCTGCACCTGATTAGTGTGACTTTAAACTTAGTAGCTGTCAACTATTTATATAGTGCTAATTACACGTTCGACTTGGAAACATTTTATAGGGCTGCAGTTTAGCACTAAGCCTAACTAACATTACTTGACCTTGTGATGTTACTGTTGAAGTGTTGGAACACCAATTTGTTTTATTCTTGCAGTAGTTCTGAACTGATGAACATTAATTTCTATGTGGTTGTTCCTGCTGTTGTACTATCTCATCTGATTGCATTTGGAATTGGGTTAGTGATAAATGTAATGTACGCAAAGGCTGTAGCTATGTTTTTTTCTTTATAATGGGGGGATGGGAGGAAAGAGCACTGGAGGTACTAGCCTCTATGATGGTCTGGGGGAATGCCCCTTCCAGACACTTGTCCTCCTCTAGAAACTTGAAAATGCTTTTTGCAGCCTTCTCCACAAGATATTTTATCAAAAACCTGTAGCTGAAGTGTAGAATTAGAGGAATTTCTACAACTTAAACAAAATATTTCCAAAATTTTGTTAACCTGATACGACATACATGTATATATTGGCCTTGAGATTGCTAACTAACAAGATTAGTCTATTTCACGTGTAAAAGATAGATATCTTCAATTGGTTTTTCATTCAAAAAATTCTTTATCATTGTGCAGTTCCAGAAAATATCCCAACTCCCCCCACTAATCATGTCCTCATGTTTCTCAACATTGGTACATGTATTTCCCTTAGCCCTAAAAATTGATTTAAGTAAATCGTGTTCTTTCAAGAAATTTTAATATATTTCTGTGCCTTCCTATATTGTTAAATTCTCATTTGTGCACCAAAGTTATAAACTCTCCCCTGCTGGTGTTCTGCATTGTTTTGTAGAGTTTACGTGGGCCGACGCATGGTTCAAGTTGACGCATTATGATCATGTGACCCTGGAAAAACATAATGAAATCTTTACTTGTCACTGGTTATGAAGTTGCATGATGAAGAGCAAAAAAAACGTGGATCATTGATAACACGCTGGAGTGTCAACTTGGCAGTATTGCGCAGTACATTATTTTGTTTTTAAAAATTTTTCTTTTAATAATTAATTTTTCTTCAAATTCACTGTTATTCTGAGTGGTTTAGCATGCAGACATTTTCTGACATCCTACACAGTACTATTGTAAGCCCCATCATTGGGGAATCTGTATGGCTAGTTTCTGTTTTAGGCAGACACTTCACAGATATGTGTAGGTGTCCGTTAGAAGGGGTGTGTAGTGAAAGACTGTCTGTGAATTGACTGAGATATCTGTTAGATGCCAGTTAAGGTGTCTAGTTTTGCACAAGATGCCTCCTCAGTGCAAGTGACCACTGCTGAAGGAGGTGTCTTGTTATAGTCATTAGCTCACTTATGGCTTCCACTGAAGAAAGGTGTTACTGTGTATTAGACAAGTGTAGGTGTCTGCTTGTGGAAGATTGACTGTTGATTATTAAATAGTCTTATTAGCAGTAATAATTTATTTGTTAATACTACATTTTTAATAAATTTAAACTTTTAAACTCACACTAATTTGAAGATTTAAATTATTGTACAGGTAGAACTTGCAAATGTTAATCAGCAACAAGTTTTTTTCAAAACGTCACTGACAGTTCATTATTTTGCAATTTTTTTTCCCTTGAAGTCAATGATAACATTAATCTGATCAGAGTGAATGAGTGCATTATCTTATCATAACAGCTTATTGGTACATAGATGCAAATGATCGCATGTTTATGACATTTTCTGTCGTACTGTCTGTCAAATTGTGAATTGGCAAAATAAAATTGTTTGCTTGTTCTCTTTTGAGCACCTATTGCCAAGTCCAAGCTAGTCTATCACAATTTAAACATTAACAGGCCACCAGTGTTTGTGTGTTCAGTAACAAGAGTTCAAAACATTACCACAGGAGCATGAACAGTTGCCTATCAGTCCTCAAGTACTGAAATGGCTGCTTTTGAATAGAAGATGTATGTATGTAGGACTGAGCCAACTAGGGGAGGCACTCCCATGTAAAAAGAATAGAAGTGCTCATCACAAATTTTGGGCGTAGCTTGGTACCTCTGAGAAGTACAAAGTCTATTAAATGAGCACATTACCTTAAAAGCAACCAGTGTCAGAAGCTTACACTGTGGACCTTCCGAGGCTGAACACCCTAAGAGGAACCAAAACTGCTTTTTGTAAGCCCTTAAAGGTATGATGGGCACCTTGGCCATTTTATATGGAAGTCGTAGAAAGTCCTGGAAATTATATGGGGATTTAGTAGTTTTTAATATAGGTGGAGACTAGCAGACATTTGACAAATGACACCAAATTCCTATATTTGTTGTCCAATATTGTGCATATATTAGCATAATTTTTATGCAGTCGACACAAAATCTGATAATACCTAAAAACCACATTGGATTACAAGAACAGTGTAAAGCAATCTTCAACACTGAAGAGCAGTGCTACAATGTATATTTGCAACATGATCTCAGCATGTAAGGCACAAGACAGATTGTGTTTCATCTCTGTTTTGAGATAACTCATGGATAATGAGCGGTTGGGAGTTGTACTAAAGAGTGTCTAAAATAACATTGCATTTAAATTCTTAATCCTAGAATAGAGCTTTACAAGAAAAATATTTATCATAGGGAAGCTATTTATATCCAATCTTTTTATTCCAATACTACATTAAAGTTATTTACAAGGTTATACATTTTAAAGCTATGTCCAACTGTATTTGTATTTTGTTTTACAATGTCAATTAGTGCTACCATATTTGTAATTAAGAGTTTTAATAAAAGACTGAGGTGTTTGTGGGTTGATGTTGAGTGATGACTCTTTTGCCATTCTTTCATATCAGAAGATGCCACTTGTAACTTACATAGAAAAGGCTGCTTTGTGGAGTGTGGGATAAACAAAATTGCAAATATACGACAAAATTTTCACAAAATTGCAACAGTGTCAAAATCCATAAATAAACCTGCCTTGAAAATTTCACGTAATATAACAAGGTATTTGCAAGCTCGATCTTATTGCTTAAATTGCAACTTAGGAGCCTATTCAGGGGCTAACGTACAATGTTTTATTGGAAAATACAGCACCCTATAACATGTCCTGGCTATCCATAAGAGTGGTTACAGGTTTGTTTGTTTTGTTTTGTTTGTTTGTTTGTTGGTTTTTTTTTTTGGGGGGGGGGGCATTGTGTTTACCGAAAAGGTAACATAACCTTTCATTTATTTTTTCAATACCTGCAATGATGTCCATCTTTTCTACATGGGTATGCTGCAGAAAGCAAACTGTAAACTAAAATTACTGCAACATTCATCAAGTTACCACAATCAGTAGCTTTCTTTACAGCCATTATTAGGGTCTATGACTCTAATAATGGCTGCAAATGAGACTACACATTCAATCAATTTTCCTTAAACAAAATGATTACCAGTGCCTCCAATTTAGACTTGAGAAAAATACAAGACAATCGACGCATAGATTCTAATTTTATTACCCATTCATTATGATTGTTTAAGGTGTGTACTGCTGCTGTCCTATTTACATAACATTTATCTAGTAGATTATTAATATTGTTAAAGAAATAAGTGGCATTTTATACAATTTATGCAGTGTTGCAAAAGTAAAGATAATATCCAGTTAGATACGCAGCATCATTGTACTCTCTCTACCAAATTCACAAATGAACACCCAAAACATGACAATAAACCTAAATAATTAAATATTAAATATAAGTCCCCCCCTCCCCCTTAACAAAAGAGAGACATTGATAACATGGATAACACTGCATCATCACTCTAAAATTCAATTGGGTAATTATTCTGTCAAACCAACCAAATCTATCTTTATTACACAGTTAATATTATAATTTCCTAACTTTATTAAGGTGGCTTTTGGAAATCTTCCCTTTGTGGAGGATTTTTTTTAATATCTGAGTGTTCGTGTCTGGCACATGCCACACAAAGTACAGAAAGAGAATATTAAATTTTGAAAGTTACATTCTACTAGCTATGAGTTCATTTGTAATGAAATAGTGACACTAAGAGTACTGTAAGTACTGCAAAAATTACATTGAATAATATTGAATGAAAAATATTCAAAATACAATCAATTTTAGTAATATAATTACACTTTTTCTACTATATTACTGAATCATCAAAGTCCCTTGTTGAAGTAGATTGTTTTAATGGCTTTTCCAGCTTTCTTTCTGATTGCCTCTTGAGCCTCTGGTTCAAGCTTGTCCACTGACATGGAACTTTGAGAAGAGAACAGAAAATTGGCTTAAAGAATATTTTTATCATGAATATTTCTGGGATGTGAATGAACAAATGGACACGGCAAATATTTGTAGAAAGGAAATTCGCCCCACATTAAGACAGTCCACAGACCTAAGGTTCAATTTCTTCCGTCACCTCTTGACTGTGTCATTACATGACATTACATAACATGTACCAATGTAATTTATTATCATTACCACCTTTTCTGAGTTTGATTTGCTTTTAGAAGTTTAGGAAATGTCTCAGTGAATGGTCAGTCAAGAAGTCAATTGCACATGCTTCAATAAATACAGTAGTTGGTATGTGTGAGACAAGATAGCTTTATCTTTATATCTATAATGGCTGATGAGGTCAATCCAGCCAGCCTACAAATGTCAGCTTGCATTTTCTATTTGATTACTTGAAAGATGTGCAGTTGGATCATGTCAATTCTAACTTGCTTATTTTGAATTCCCCATTATTTCTGACTGAAACCCATTTCCCTTGGATTCACCCTTGCTTTTTCAGCCATTGAAAACAGGTACAGTGTATTTCCAGCTCAGTTCCCCGCTATTTGAAAATGATTATGATTTTGAGCTTCCCTTACCATCTCTGAGGAAAGATTGAACAAGCTGCAGGCACCATGAAACACAAACTGAAACAAGAAGAAAGTATTGAATTTGTGTAGATAAATGCGTTAACGACTAAAACACAGAAAAGTTAAGATCCAAACCCTAAAAAAAAAGATCCAAACGCCTAAAAAAAAGCTGGTGTTATTACAACAGGTGAAATAATACATGTATTTTGGAACTCATCATGCTGTCTATGTACGGGCCTATACTAAACTGTCTCCATAAAAATACCACAGAAACAATTCACTGACTTGTTTAATTCTTTCTACCAACCAAGCAACTAAAAGCAACTAAAAAACAACATGGAAAACAATTACATGTACAAAACAAAGCAAAAGACAAAAGAACAGAATAATAATAAAAATGTCTTAGCATCCAAATGCCTTCAGAGTCTCTTGGGAGGCCTAATTGGCATCCCAAAACGCGATTGGGTTCAAACAAACTTATACAATGTAAAAAAACTCGACATCACATGAATAAGGATTTATTTTCAAGGTAACAAAACTGTATCATAATTTAGTAAAGCATTCATGCACTGCAATATACATAGACTGAAATATTGTCTTTACCTCACACCACAAAAGAGCATCTGAAGAGGACCATGCAGGGGTTTAATACGCTGTTAAAAGAAGGCAAATACAATCAGCTGAAAGCTGAGGTAAGAATAGCAAGCATCTGATAGTGACTGAAGTATACACAAAAGCCTTAATCCTAGCGTGTTCCAGGCTCTCGGTCAGTGGGGACTATCATGTTTTCAGGCTACTTTAATTTAGATCTGAAAGTGATTGGGACATGATTAAACATCAATCAAAAGGCATACAGGACAGGTTACAGTTGTTTTACATTCAACCCTAAGTTAGCCAGTCTAAGTGAAAAAAGACATCACGCAACAGTGGGAAAAGACCAATTTCACCGTTTAAGGTAGAACATGACCAATGTAATTTTGGTGGGTGCTCCCCCCCCCCCTACGCATAATTATTCCTACACCTTTTGATTTGATTTATGCGACAGTGAGTTTGATTAGGACAACTTGAATGTGAACGTTTCAATTTGATTGTGAACATTTCAATTTGATTAATATGCATTGACGTTTCTCTTTTCATAAAATAAGAAAATGCATGATTCACTAGTAGACTGGGTTTTGTTCATGTTTTGGCCATTGCTGCTCAGTTAGGCAAATATTTGCTTCCTTCCAGTTGTCTTTTGCTCTGAATTGGTTGCATTTTCCAGCAAAATTTCATTGTGTTATCAGGTTGTCTTATGAGTATCAACGGTAATTTTTTTAATCGAACAAAACATTCAGTCTAAATTCAAGGATATTTTAATTGTCTAATAATAATTGTCTAGTTTTATTTAAATAATAATATTACACTCTTAATAGCTACATGTATAATATCATTTACTTTAAATCTCATTGTATGATATTACACAAACCTGCATAAAGCGATATTTCTCAATTTTTTCCATTATTATTGGTATAACAACTGAAAATAGATTTTAAACAAACTCAAATCAATAATTTATACAGGTCAAGTAGAGACAGCATCTCAATACTATTACTAACAACTGCCTCATTCTTTATAAACTCTGAGTTTATCAGTTTATCATATGCAATCTGAGCCTTTGTCAAGTCAGAGTCCAACGGCTGAGACATGTATCACATTCCAGTGTTAGATATTAGCACTCGCCAGCTCACCAAAACAAGTGTGAATCTCACAAAGATTCCTCTTGAAATAGAAACTGCTTTGAAAATCAAAGTGCCTCCATTGTAGTTATCTATGTATTTAAAGTCTTATTTATAATTTTTCATTAGAGGAAAAGTAAGTCAGTCTTTCATGTACTGACTAATTGTTTCCTCAAGTTTCTTGATTCTAAGGATATATGTTCATTTAGCTACAGAAATGTGGAAAAATTTCCAAGGTGTGTCAAATGTTGTAGATAAAAGCAAGGATAAAACAGTAAAATGGGTCTGATCCTAAGGAGGCATCTCTCGCAAATGAGAACAAAAAAGCTCAACATGATTTTTTTCATCTATCCACAGACCCAAGATTTCGTCTTCAGTTTGTGGAAATTACAAGCTTAGCAAAATATGAACCTGGTGTGTGGGATATGAATGAGCCAAAATGCAAAAGTGGAGGGGCATCACTTGCACGCTCAAAGAAAAAAGAGCTCATAGCAAACAATAAACGTCTGTGGACTATGGTAAGCTGAGCCTCCATGACTACAAGGTGTTTCATTTAGAAAATAAAATGTATGGTTTGTGAATCATTGTGTGGATATTTTTTGGGCGAGTGAAAACTATACCAGGCATTATTTGAAAGCCCACCATTTCACAAGAAAGCCTATCCAGAGTACTGCTTAGGCTAATTAGAATGGTCTTTGTGTCAACCACCGTGCTACACACACATGTACATGTACATTTCTCCAACCAATAATCAAGAATGCCAAAGGGTTAAGTAACTCACTCATTCCTGGTGCAGCCATTGTAACTCTGGAGATGACTACCTGCGTTATCCCTTTAGCAGCAGCCTTTTTTGACTTTCCTACAGGGTTGTTATCCTCATCAAACACAACAATTCCATCTATTATTTCCCTGAAAGAATTATAATAAGTTAGTATCAAAATGACCAATAAATAAGATGCACTTGTTTAAAAAAGTCTTGAAATGACTGAGACGCTTTCAGGTTGTGACTTAGCATTGCTATCGAGTTAAAGAAACACAAAACAAGTGGAAGTTTGGGAGAGTGAGAAATATTGTGTGTTTCCACAGCTTTTTCGAGCTCTCCCAAACTTCTATGAGTGTTTCTATAACTTGATAGAAATACAGACAACATGTTCCTATTTCTGTTAGACAACATTGCAATGAAAGAAAAAAAGAGAACTGGTTTCCTTTGCTTGAAGCAACATTACATGCATGTCAACAGCCTGGGCTAGTTCTTTGTTTCTATGGACTCCAAGATAGAGAAATACAGCTTTAGGGCATGCTTTCTAACAGGGTGTTTTTGAAATACATTTACAGGTGGGGGGCTATGTTATCTTGCTTGGATGTTCTACTGATGGAAATTATTATTCTGAGTGAAAAATTTGTTTCAATAACACTGTTTTTTTTTTACCTTTGCCTGGTTAGAGGAATATTAACACAATTGGCTGCTGCAACTGCAATAAAGGGCACCCAGCGAGCAAGAAGAGGAGGTGCTGTCTGGATGATACACAATATTAATAGATGTACTTAATCAGAATTTATTTTAAAAATAATTGGCACAAATTGAAGGTGCATATCATTATAAAAGGAGTACACCACTAAACCGAGCAAGAACATAGAGGTCAAAGCTGTGTACTAGCTACATGTATGCAACAGTGAACTAGACCATGAGGGGAATGCATGTTAAGTTCTCTAGGATCATACGTGGTTGACTGTTGGAGTTTGAAATTCCTGGTACTCAGTACTAAAGATAACCTCTTTCTAACTGAGTTACTAGAATTGTGCTTGGCTGTACCAGCATGTTTACCTTCACTAGAGTGTTGAGCCCAACTGAAACTGCCACAGCACTTGATGTTGCTGACACATAAGCTATACCAATCTGTCTAAGAGTAAAAAAGATGAACTAGATGAAACTACAGACAGCTGCAATTGATTCATTATATTAGCAGCATAATTTGACCTTTTACAGTATTTCAGTCTGTAATTTAGATTTGCCAGTTCTAAGTGTTTGCCCATCAGACAAGCAAAGAACAGAACCCACTTCACAAGTCCAACTACAAAAAGCACTTCTAGCCATAGGCTATTGCACACTGGTTAAGAAAACTGATAGTTTTGCAGACATTAATGAGAATAATTTTTAACTTTAGTTTAGTTCTTCACAACTGTCATCACTACATGTAAATTAAGGAATTGTCACTTACTTTCCAGTTATAGTTGATTTAGCATTCCTGTTTGTGTAGTTCACTAAAGCATTGAATGATTGATTGATCCACTGCCAAAATACTACAGCTGGAACAGTCCTGTCGAAGATCACAAAAATGTTTATTTACTCTATCAACAAAATGGTTCAGCATTGTTCACTGAAAAGCATGAACACAAGGAACTGGTTCGGCACAATGCACCACAGCAAAGACTTCAAAACATATTATACAAAGGTGGAGGTCCTTCAATGTACATGTATTTATTATGGTTCATTGATTCTTCTTTGAAACAAAGGAATCCCCAGTATCAACAACCACAACATATTGGAGATGCTATTTAATAAACAACAGTGTCTACATTGTGTACTACATGTAGTCTGCATGTATTAGGCAACTAAGTCACAAACTGTTTCCCTTACTTGACTACATACTAAAATGTTGGTAATCAATAAGAGTCACTTGTGTCATTAAATTCAATTTATTATTGTCAATTTATTATAAATTATTGTGCCTAGGCCAGGGCTCTCAGTAAGGGCTGTAAGCTGATTATGTTTAATGATTAGATCTTGATGTTACAGGTGAACTTGCCTGTAATTGATACAATTCAACAAAATGAAACAAGATTGTTTCAGGTGTGAAGGTCAAGACTACAGGTGAATCAAAACTTAATGATTGCATGTAACTATGTCATGTGACATGTGAAGGAAAGATGATAAGTGTGAAAAAAACCAATATTGATCATTTTACAGACCTGTACCACTGCAGCATAGCTCCTGTTATTGCCATACCACCGGGCACTTGGAAAGACATGCGGCCAAAAATGTTCATTCTTTCTCCAGTGTCTGGGTGAAATGCTGAATCCACTAAATGTTTAGCATGCCACAGCTCATTAACAGACACTTTTGTGGTTGTTTTACCTTGTCTAATCAAAGTTTAACAGGGAAAAAATAAGTAAAAAATAAGTTTCAGATAAAATGGTTCAGCCACCCCATTTTTTAACAGTTACTGTATTTAAAAAAATATAGCAAATGTCCCCAGAAGAAGCAAGGTTGATATGGATTTGCAAGTTTCAACAAATTATAACTCTACATATGAGTTGTCATATTAACACAAATATCTCAGAATTTAGAACAAAAATAAAATGATCATCAAGATAGTTAATCATACTTAGTCTCTCGAGTGATGCTCTTTCTACTGACAGAAAAGCATGTCATTATTTTATTTATTGCAATTAAATGGTAAATTATTACAAATTACATTTACAGCAAACAATACGTGTACATGTCCAAAAATAATAATTATAATAAATAGAAAAAAAAGCCATAAGGATGATTTGTAATGTATGTAGATTGACTAACTTACGTGTAGGCTTCAACAACTTCTTTAGCCTCATCAAGTTGGGCATTAGTATAAAGAGCTTTTCTCCAATCTGTTATCGCAAGGAAATGTTTGAATCGTCCCCAGAAAGTTGACTGATCCCATCTTGGAACATCTAAGTTGACTTGCCCTGGCAAGGCTAATTCTGCAGCCATCTTTTTCTCTTTGATATAAAAATCCATAAACAGTTCTTACCAATAAAGATCATCAAACGAAAAGCAAAGAAACACCACCAAGAAAAAGAAATTGCTTGGAAAAACTGAAGTGAGGTGGAAGGAAATATTTAATTAAAAGTAATTTCCTTTACTTTGAATTCTTAACATTATATGCAAAGCAAAAAAGAATGAAATAGATGTTTGATTTCTGTGAAATGTGATCCCTTCCCCTTAAGAAGTTTTCACAAAATTATTAATTAATAATTACCGGTACAAATAATAGTATGTACAGTGGAACCTTGATAAAACAAAAGGCCAAGGTACTGGCAAAATATGTTTGCTATGACAAGGTTTCCCTGTATTGAGGTTCTTTTCCATATATTTACTATTACTGGAGCCAGAAAAATAGTTCGCTATACAGAGGTTTGTTAAATCGATGTTCCACTGTACTGTGTAGTCTATATTTTATATATCAGAAAAATTCTGACTAGCACACAACACTATTGCCCAGGGGAAAATGGTGGGTTCTGTGATTTTTAAGTGTTTGAGCACAAATGTGTTTTGGCTACCAGGCCAAAGATCCCAATCACCCCCCTGTCCCCCCTATATCTGACACAGGTACAAGTCCTTTTATAGCTACAATCTTGTTCCCTACATTTAGTTTTAACATGAGTTTATCATTGATTTAGAAGAAGGGGTGGTTTAATTTCTCATTTCACTCCACCAAAGTTCTGACCCCCCCTCCCTCCCCCTCCCTCCCCCTCTCCTCCTCTCACCAGCCTCCATTTCAACAATGGGAAAAATGATGCAAATCAGTTTTGGTGCGAGTTCATCATTGATTTGGGGAGAGGGCTGGCGTTGTTACTCATTTTATTGCAAAGATTATGGGCGCATCTGAATTCACAACAAAAATAATGCCCTGAGTACTATAATTAAGCTTTGTTTAAGAAATTATAAATGATTATTGTCCTTCTTTTATTATTTGTTGAATGTTTCCCCCAAGTACAGGTCTCCTTTGTGGATATTGCTTTCTACTGGGTTTCCTACCTGCTGATTACGTGTATAAAATGATAAAGGGCAATTTACAGCGCCAAAACGATTTCGATATCTACGAAATTCGAACCAAACAAACATAGAACATGCGATCAACTGAACAGTCTAGACATTATTGGCGCGCGTGCTACCTACAAGCTACGTTTAAGAAGGAATTATGGCTTGTTCATAAACAAACGTTTTGCGCTCTATTTAAGAATGAAAATCTACATACCACTACGATTGCTAAACCACCCGCAAAATGTTTCTGTGTGTACGATCAAGACGACCAAAACCAGTCATTCTCGCTTCATTCTCGTATTTTTGCCGCTCAATGAACCATTGTGCACCGTGGGCTCTATCGTAGAGTCTTCACTTTATGTAAGAATCCTAAAGAATCGCTTAAACGGTGTTATGCTTTATGGAGCAGCTGCTGACCAGTGCATGTTTTGGAAGATGGATCTCAATCATGGCGGCGCAGTTGTGAGAGAGGAATATCAAGAAATTCGTAGCGTTTTCAGCACAGGAAGAGACCATTCTGGCGTTTCAGCTGTTCTTTTTGATCCTCTTGAAGAACTGGTTTGGACCGGGAACCAATCGGTAGGTAAAGCTAAAAAGACGGGTGAAATCACTGCAAGCTGGAGATGCATATACTGAGAGGATTTTATGAACTCAAGCTTAGCCAACGTTACAGATAATTATTCCAATTATATTATGGTTTACTTCAAATTTAATATCATGGCCATTCAAAGAAAATAGCTACTGAAAATGGAATTCCCAATTCTTAGCTTGTTTTATGTTTTTATAAATCCTCAAACATCAATAATAAACAGTTCAGCTTCGACCCAGAGAGGCTTCGACCCAAGAGCGTTTTTACAGTCATTACAGCCCCAACAGGGACACCCCCAGTTTGCGTTGCATCATTGTTATTTCCTCTGGTTTCTGTAACAACCAGATGTTTCCCAGGGAAGGTCATTAGCCCAATCCTGTAACCAGCCACCAACATGGAGAGGACCAAGGAGACTACTCTTTGTTAAGTCTCTTCCCTTCGCCCTGTTTGGCATGGGTGAACCTACCAAAGT
>OMLO01003559.1_pt1 | contig 12849 bp, 14 predicted proteins | sample 1674811 | NCBI WGS metagenome assembly OMLO01 (sample SAMN06265003, study PRJEB25207) | coral metagenome | isolation source: Coral host | place: Mexico:La Bocana,Puerto Morelos, Mexico | collected 2008-11-13
AAAAATGTCAAGCCAAGCTCCAGCAAATGTCAGTTTGCGGAAATCAAACTGACAAGGTTTTGGAAGGCACAAATCAAGTTGCACCCTTCCCATCTGAGTATGTCTTGAAGATGCTCTGCTCCTAGTTTCTTGTTTGGACGTGAATTCATGATAATTCTATCTAAACATGCATCAAAATCTAAATTCTTGGGTCAGATGCGTATCAAAAATAACTGATTCGGAAAGGTTTCAGAATCTTACACGGTCATCCACTGCTCGGCCTGGACATGACGCTCAATCGGTGTCACACGCATCACCTGAGTCAAGGGGCCAGGCCATCGCGTCTGGGGGAGGCTTGAAGTGATACGATATGATACGATATGATCGTGATTTAATTGGTCCCGAAAAATCTCAGGAAAGTCGCCCCCAACAGCTTGATTTGAACATTGCTATGGCAGCCATGGGCATTCAACAGCTTTGACATGACACAAGGTTTACAACGGGCATGACACAATGAACAATCCTTACTATTCTAATGATTATTACACTTCATTGCTCCACCTGGCCAATCTTCTCGCATTCCTGCTTCACCTCAGTCGTTTGTCACAGGACACGCTGCCATTGCTAAGCTGCCAAAGATGAGAAGATCTTCTGCTGAAACAAATAGTATGAAAAGGATCTGAATGCCCACATTCAATGCCGAAAATTGTTTCAACATGTTTCAAACATTTTGTGCAAATTCATGTGCAGAAATCATATACCATGAGCCCTTCAGGACATTTCAGATGTTGTAACCCACGTGTCTATTCTGTCTATTATTCATTGTTTGGAGGGCCAACTATAGAACCAACATCAGCCTGCCTGGGCATTTTTTGATAAAGGAGCGCCACGCAAGCAATTTGCGGCAAACTCTTCATGGAAATGTGGACGAACGACGATGCAGGTTTCCCTTTCCCTCGTGGTTGTACCTTGGAAACAAATGAGAATCAAACATCGTGTACATGGTCAGTTCATGTCAGCTCATGTCAGTTCACTTGGGTTGTACTCCCTTCGCTACACAGTTGGGGATGACAAACTACGTGCATTATTAGGGATCATTTCAGGGTCCATAATTGGGACCGTTAATCATCGAACAGGCTTCCGAGCAAACCTAGGTCTGTAAGTTTCAAACCTTATCCAATGATTATGCATCAAAAAATTTCAAAATTAGGGACCCCAGATGGATTGGCTCCCCTAATTTTGAGAACTCCGTTTCTGGTGTTGAATGTTGAATATGTTTGAATGTTGACAACCCGCTTATACTATTGATTGATCAATGAGTTTCCAACAGGAACATACAGCTGAAAGCGCTCTCATAACGCTAACTTGCCAATGATGCTGTGCATGAGTTTGTTTCAGATCATATTTCTCACTTGCCATTTCATTTCCAAATGCATTTATATCTATATGATATGCATATATACATACTCTCAAAGTGATAAGAATGATAAGCAGAGACCTCACTCTTCCCAGCTGCAAAGTGGCCCCACCGCGGCTTCCTTGTTTCACCTCCAATGATCGGCCTCGATCAACATCCATAGGATGTGCCCTGCACGGTTGAATCGCTCAGGCCTAATCCCTCACCCACCGCAGGCTCCCTGAGCCAACCCCAGGCTTCGGAATGCAAAACGGTGATTATGATAGGTTCTGTGAAGGGGTGTGTTGTGAACTGGCATGGTTTTCACATTCCCAATGCCCTCAAAAGTTCACCTTTCTGATACGAGCTCGGAGGTTAACGAAGAATGGAATTGATTGCTTGTCTCACCCAATTTAAGTGGTACACTTGGGACGGCTTGGCTTGTCCTCAAGTAATCCCTGAACCCTTTGACAAGTTCTGTGCATTGTGTCGCAACCATTGGAGCATGGTGCGGGCATCGGATCGGCTTTTCAGCATTTCGGTCTCATCATGCAGGCAGTTTTTTCCAAGATGCAGACATTCTCTCAACACATAACATTGGTAAGTGAGCCTGCAATCTGGGCACCTGAAGGGACCAATCGGATTTGGATACCTGAACGAAGATCATTTTTTACGAGTTTGGCTTGAAGTTGGGTTCCGAATTCTTGACAGCTTGGTGGGCTGTTTGTTCACGAACTTTTGGATGGTGGCAATTGGTGCAACAACGTTTGAACTTCATCTGGTGGAGTAGCACTAGTTTGATTACCCTCTCGTGGTGGAATGTCAGCGAAGGCAGGAGGTGACTGAAGCAATGTCTCATCGGCATGTTTCCACTTGACATCTACATTGTTCAACCATCCCCAATACAGTCTTACCCAGGAGAGGGTGCCAACTGCCGCAGCTACCGACATGGCTTCAGCCGAGAGTGTTCTCACAGCCACTTTCAGTGTTCTCACAGCCGAGAGTGTTTCCACAGCCAGGCAATTGGGTTTACCACACTGGTCCTATTTTCTCCAATTTGTTCTTTGGTTTTTCCATCCAGGGTGCGAAGCAGCCTAAGCTCTCCAGTACAAGTGTTTCCAGTTCCTACCCAAAGTATGACAAACTATTTTCAATCCAAAACAGAAGTTAGAACAAGTATGTTTTGCAGTGATTGCCAGTAGGATACCAGAACCAAGCTGCTTCAATTTTTTTCAACCATTATCATACAAGTATCTTCTATATGACAAGGGGAAAGCTGGAACGCCACCAACTGTGCAACCCTTCCCAAAACACATGTCTCCGGCGTTTCCATGCAGGATGCGGAGCAGCCCAAGCGCAAGGCTGCCACTGGCTCCCTCCCACCCAGCCTCATCAGATCCATCAATGAGACATATACGAGGGCACGTGTTCATTTTTGAGAGTGGCATTGACAGCCACTGCCAACACTACTTTGCTTTTCCTCGAGTATCTGATCGCACCAGCTTCTCGAACGGAAAAAACAGTTCCAATACAAGATGCACAACATTTACAACTTTTCATTGAAAATAGTGCCCTCGGTGTGTTTCATTGGAGGAGTGCGAACATAGTATAGATATATAGAAGATACTAGGCTTCGCAACATGTACAGTTTAGAATTGTTCATTGAATGTGGTGCTCGGTGTTGGTCATCTCATGGAGGAGTGCGAACAAGGTAGTATAGATATCTAGAAGAAACTAGATAGGAGGCTTCGCAACATTTACAATTTAACAGTTTTCATTGAATATGGCGCTCCGTGTTGTTCATCTCATGGGGGGGGTGAATATTATATAGAAACATGTTTTTATAGAAGATACTAGATGGGAGGGGTTCGCCATGGAAAAAGTCCTCGTTGCTAGAGAAACAAAAAATCAGTTCCAACAGAACATAATTTTACAACATGTACAATTTTACATCATGAAGGGTGAATCAAGGGTGAATCATGTCATAGAAAATAGTAGATGCTATATGAGAGGGTTCGCCATGGAAAATGTCTTCATTGTTAGACTTATATAGCCGCTCTATAGTTGAAGCTGACACCCTCGGAACCAGTAGGACAAGGCCATACAGTTGCGAAGAGCTGATTTTGGCCTCGGTGGAAACTCAGATGCAGTGTTGGTCGCAGATGCAGTCACAGGCAACTTCGGTTGTCAGCGTGGAGAAGGCAAAAAAGGACACAAGGACGGAGAGGTGGTCAAAAGAAAATCGGGTGATTCTTCCGCTCAAAACCTAGGCAACCAGGCGATGCCTTCCATTTCCATTACCAGAAACTTACAGCGCGCTACATCGATGCCACGCTAGCCCGGGAGTTCAAAACTGCGTGGAACAATCACTTTCCTTTCTTTGTTTTCTTGGATGTCAGGTTCAGCTGCGTGATAGTCAGTGTGAATTGCAGAACACCGTGAAACTTGGCCTTAACCGAAGGCCTTTCATAGCTCAAAGTAAAAAGAGTTGCCTGTGCACTTCGCATAGGTTATGAGCCCAAATTTCTAAGAGGGTCCATTTGCCATGGATAGAGCTCTTTCAGAGCCTAGGGGAAACCCTTTTTGGAGTGATCGAGCGAGACGTGAGCTTCATTTGCAATCGCTTTAAGCTTTGAATCTGCCTGAGCTTTCTGAAACACCTGTGAGAGATGAAATGTTACCTCCTGTCCCGACGGAGTTGGGGGAGTGGAGTGATGGGTCAGATAGAAATCCATTGCAAGATGTTTCGTCAAATGCCCAGGTGCAGAGGGGTAGACAGAGATCTAGAGGTGGGAGCATGCGATCTGAAGGTGACCGTAGAAGTGATCTTCCAAATGGGTCGTTCCGGACTCCTGAGAGTTGGCAAGTGAATGAGGGCCTCATGCCCACCAATGTAGAATCAGCTGGGGGACCTAGACAAGTCTCCGAGGGCCTCATGCCCGCAGCGGCGTGGAGGAGTTGGAAGGTGAGTTGAGGACTGAAGGTCCAATGCCTGGATCCACTCCGGAAGCCGGGTTGAGAAAGCAATCACTGGAGCAAGCTATGGGTGAAGAGCTGATGGACTTTCGGGACATGTTGTCTCAACGTTCGTCGCAGCAGCCTTCGTGTGGATCGTGGTCAAATGTGTCACAGAGGTGGCACCAAAGACACCACGAGCCGTTGGGGTGAATGACAAGAATGAGAAGAGATTTACCTGTGGAGGTACACAAGTTCCAAGTGGAACTCCTCTGGTGGTGTGGGACCTTGCCCTCGTGAGTTTGGTAGGGCTTGGGTACCAGTTCAACAACGAGCTGGGAATCGCAATGACTGGGTCATGTTTCCTGGTGAAGGTTCAAATTGGGACCGTCGACACTTTAGACCAGATCAGTCTTGGAGGACTGATTGGAATGCTGGTTTGGAGGCTTCGCAATCGCATCTACGACCTAACCAATGTCATGACGGTCGGGCCTTTGCAATTGCTGAGCATGGTGTACCTTGTCTTCCCTCCGGTGTATGTCCTGACAGTCGGGCTAGTGCAGGCATGGTGCTTGGGGAACATCGTCAACATCACGGTGAATGTCATGACAGTCGGGCTTCAGCTAGCGCGGTTCTCGGTGGAATTTCTCATCAACCTTCGGGAGTATGTCATGAAGTTCGGGCTGTTGAAGGCACTGTGCTTGGTGTTCAACATCCTCGTCTTACTGTATGTCCTGACGATCGGGCTTCTGGCATTGGTGGTGGGGCTCCTGGGACGAGTTATCAAGTACTTCCTCCTGGGCACCAACAACTTCATAACCGAGGTCTTTGTGATCCCACGGTGGATGGTGGTGAGGTGGAAGTGGGGGACGTGTGAAAAGCCCCCGAGAAAGATCTCCTCATGAGGCCATGAGATCAACAAATCCTGTGGTGCCGGTTCTGCCTATGACGGGCTCAAAGCATGCATCTATAGCAGCAGCAGACTGGTTGGTAGAAGTCAAACCAATCATTGGAGACAGTACTCGTGCACATCGGTGGTCGGAACTCACACTTGAAGCCACGTTGGATGTGTATCATTCATGGCTAAAGGCTAGTCCTCTGCAGAGACTTAGGATCCAACCACCTTTACCGGTGACTTGCCGAGAACTTGGAAATGAGCAGGTGATTCAACGACTTGAACAAAGGGTCACCACAATCCTTCTTCCAGCTCTGCCGGCAGAACTTCGGCATGATTTGATCACAGCTCGTCAATTGTGGCCCAGTGCCATCCTTTACAAAATCCTGCGTTCATATCAACCAGGAGGTTGGGCTGAGCGCAGTGCTTTGCTCACAGATTTGACGAACACCAAGGCCATCAAGGACCCAAGTGGTGCAGCTAGCGCTTTGAGGTTGTGGCAAAGACAAAAGGTGCGGGCTGTGGAGCTTGGAGCTGCTATCCCCGATGCACTTCTACAAGTTCGAGCTCTTGAAAACATAGTTAGTCAAGCCGTGGTCAAACACCCTCAGGCCTTGTTCAGAATTTCAAGCTTTAGAATGGAAGTGGGTTTGGGTGAACAACCTGCGGAAGCAACTATTGCGCAATTTTTGGAACTCCTCACTGCGGAGATGGATGCCATTGCTTTGAGTGGCAGTGCCGGTGTTTCAGAGTCTTCGGCCATTCCATCTGCTAAGGTGCTTCAAACACAGACTGACAAGGTTCCAGCTTCTGGGGATACATCCACCAAACCTTGCAGATTTTGGGGCAGCGACAAGGGCTGTCGACATGGCAAAGATTGCAAATTTCAACATGGCCAGCTTGAAGATGCCTCCAAGCGTTGTTTTTGGTGCTCCTCTCCGGAGCAAAGAAAGAGTGACTGTCCCCATCGTGATGCTTCACAACCAACATCTTCGAAGTTGCTTGGGGGGAGTGGGAAGTCTGACAGTGGTGGTGGAAAGAAAGGTTGAGGTAAGTACCAAAAATCTCAGAGTACTTCCAATGGAAAAGGTGTTGGAAATGGAGATGCTGCAAAGGTGGCGTCAATGAGCTCCACTACACCAACTATGCAGGAAGAAAAGCCATCCACTGCCAAAGAGGAAGAGTCAAAAAGCTCCAATCCAGAACCTGTCAAACCAACTACTGGAGAAACGGAGCTGGTGAATGAGGTCACGAGTTTGCTCAAATCCTTCAGAATCAAAACACAAGGTCCTTCGGTGAAAGTTTGTCAATTGAGAAAAATCGCTGACGGTGATCGATGTGTCCTTTTGGATGGCGGCGCAACTCACTGTCTCCGAACAAGCCATGGTGAAAGTGAGTGGTTGAGTTCCAAGGTCACGTTGGCTGATGGGGAAACAGTTTTGCGTCAGCTGCCGAATGGTACATTGATCACACTACAGCAGGTGCAACCCATTGTTCCAGTCTCTTTGGTGGCAGCTCTTGGATACAGCGTCAATTGGGACAAGAATGGTTGTGACATCAGCCATCCGAAACTTGGTGCTCTTCCTGTCACTTTGTCTCAAGGATGTCCTGTTGTTCCAGAAGAAGTTGGATTAGATTTGATGAACAAGGTTGAAAAGCTGCAGCAAGAGCATTGTCAAATTCGAGCAATTTTGGCTGGTGAAGAGGATGGAACATCGATCCTACATGAAAGACTTCAACAAGTGAGGTCGCTGTTTCCACAAGTGCCGCTTCGATTGCCTCAACATGTGGTCGGATCTTGCAATTGGGAAGCTGAAACTTTGACTTTGAATCGGAAGATAAGGAGAAAAGTAGAAAAGGCGAAGACTTTGGTGATCTATGCCTTTTCCGGTCCAGAGGACAAAGAATGGTGCAGGTTGGAATCCAATGGCACAGTTGTTCTATGTCTGGACCTCCTGATGAATCACAATTTGCTTGACCCTCATCTTTCAGGGTGGTTGGAGCATGTGTTGAGAACTCGCGGTGCTGATGTTTTTCTTTCATCTCCGCCATGCCGTACCACATCCTTGTGTAGACATCGGCAAGATTCTGGTCCCAAACCTTTGAGGGGTGTTCATGGAGATGAACGTTTTGGGCTATCCACTTTATCTGCCTTTCTGCAACGAAAGACGGATTTGGATAGCATTTTGTGGCTGAAAAGTCTATACTGGATATGGTTGGGATTTCAAACCAATCCGATGATGAAGTGTTTGGTTGAGTCTCCTCAAGACCCCAACCAGTGGTGCAAGTCGCTTGACACGGAGGTGCCTTCATTTTGGAAATGGCCCGAAACTTTGCACATGGCTCGGCTTTTGAATTTGTCATTGGTGAATTTGCAGCAGGGGGCTCTGGGACATCAAACTCCGAAGCCCACAACTTTGATGACAAATATAGAAGAAGTCAAACAACTTCATGGTTTGGAACACCGTAGTGTTGGTCCAGAAGATTTGGAAATTCAATTTTGGGATGAAGAATGGAAGGAAAAGAGTGGTGAAACCCAACAATGGCCGACAAATCTTGAAGACCGTTTGTCCTTCTCCAAGTCATTGGCTAGTTGGGCGCCGGGCTTGAACAACATCATTGCCAATGTGATTCTTCGAATTTCCCGAGGTGCTCATCCACGGTGCTCTAAGCCGTCATCTGATGAACTTCGAAACATGCAATCCTGGGAAGCCCACATCAGACAGGGCCATTGCCCGTTCAGACGGGACTGCGCAGTCTGCATTGAATCTCGTGGAAGAGACCGTCCACATGTGAGACAAGAGAACGTGGATGCATTTTGTTTGGCTTTGGACGTGTCAGGTCCATATGAACCTGGTGTTGATCAAGAGATTCTCAAACCTCGATATTACTTGACTGGAGTGATAACCATACCCAAGAGTGGGGATCATCCACTTGCTCAAGGCTTGAGAGAACTTGGTTTTTCAACGTCAGATGCATGTCAAACTTTGGATCTCCCTTTGCCGTCCTCTCCAACGTCAGCGCAGCCCACCCAATCTACTCCAGGTGGGACCGCGATTCACGGTCGGGGGAGTTTGGAACCAAGCCTCAAAGCCTGTGAACCAGCTCAAGAGCAAGATTCCAATCCGAATGTTGTGGAACCTTTGACGATTGATGACACTGGAGTTAACCGGAAGAATTGACCCAAGCTGAAGTTGCTGAGTGTGATCTCTTGAATCAACAGTGGAAAGAACTTTTGAAAACAAAACCGTCGGTTGAGGTCACCAATCTGAGTCAATCTATTCCCATCAAGTCAAGAGCACCTAAAGACATTCTGCAGGGCTTGGCTGTCATGGTTTCTCGACTCAGAATTCTGCGGATTCCGATAGCAAGAATCCACACGGACAGAGCAAAAGAATTCCTGAGCCACCAATTTCGTTCCTGGATTCGCTCAAGAGAATGGTTCCACACAACAACAGCAGGTGACGAACCGATGTCCAACAGTCGATGTGAGTCTGAATTGGGTGTGGTTCGTGGTTTAATGTGGCCACTTGCGGTGAGATATGCCTCTGAATGCCGTCTTAGAGATCAGCTCCGAGGTATGGGTGTCCCATGTCCAGCAGTGCTGCCATGTGGTCTTCGAGCTTTTGCCAAAAGAAAGACTTGGCATAAAACTTCTTCATGGGAAATGACAAACGTACCTGTTCGGTTGTGGGGCCCAGCACATGACATGACGATGACGTCTGGTGGATATTTCGCTGATCTGATGGAAAATTCTTGAGAACCACAGCCATCATTGCGCCGGCAATTCAAACCTCCAAAGGGGAACTTCAGACGTTTGTGAAGCCGGACTTGCAACCTTTGAACAATGAGACCGCTGAGGATGTGGTGCTGCCCCCAGAAGTACTTGGTGATGAACATGCTGCTGAAGTCTTGGAAACTCACATTGACCTGCACTTGTTTGAAGATTCACCTGGACATTCACTTGAGGAACAACATCATGATCGAACTCATCAAGTTCGGAAGCCAGGTCGTATGCATGGAAAGCATACAATTTTGCCTGATGGACAAGTTGCTCCAGCACTTCGTCATTTGGTTCTTTGTGCTGGGGGGGAGTCAGGTGATGGTGAACTTTTTGCAGAACAAGCTTTTTGGTTGAGAAGTTTGAAGAGCTCCGTTGACACCAATGATAGGTTGGTCCTTCTTCAACATCAAGCTTTGGATGAGGTGATTCAGCAACTGGTCTCGGAACTCAATGATGAAGGGATTGGTGCTGAATGGAATGGATCTCTTATCAAAAAGGTGAGAGAGGAGCAACGTGGTTTGGAAGCTTATCTGAGAGCTGTCCAAGCCTGTGAAGATGAAGTTTTGGAGCAAGAAGCGCTACAAACAAAAACAGTAGCAATGCAAGAAGTGGGGAATGAGTATGAAGAGTGGATCAAACCTTTCCAAGAAGAGTACAACGAGTTGGTCAGAACTGTGATCCAACCATTGGACGAGAATGAGCTGGAGGTGGTTTTGGCGAACTCTACAAACGTAGAAAGGATTCCGGCAAAACTTGTTGCCACCATAAAACCACCTTCCAAAAAGCGTGGTAAAATAGTGGCGTGCGGAAACTTCAGTTCGCAGACATCTGGTGAAACGTCCGCAAGTGGTTTGGATTGCACTGCGCTTCGAGCTGTTTTGAGATTGGCATCTCACGAAAAGTGGGACATAGTTTCAACTGATGTTCGTCGTGCTTTCCTCCATGCACCGAGGTTGGAACATAGTGGCAGAACCACTTTAATCGATCCACCGATGCTCCTTCAAAAAATGGGAATCACTCGGCCAAAAGAGGTGTGGCGTGTGACTGGCGCTTTGTATGGGCTATGTGAGAGCCCTTATTATCACTGGGCAGTACATCGCGATGGTGTTCTTCAAGGCTTGTCTTGGGAAAAGGACCAAACTCGATTCTACTTTCAAGAGTCTGAAGAGCGAAATCTTTGGCGGATCGTTGACCTCACCAACCATGCTACTTGTGCATCTATGTCGATGACTTGCTGCTGACTGGACCTGATTGGGTTGTAAGTGGAGCCTTGGAAGCTATCAAAGACACTTGGGAGGTTTCAGCTCCAGAATGGGCAGATGAAGATCATTGGATGCGTTTCTGTGGCTTTGAAATTCGACGTCTACCACAAGGAGGTCTGGCTCTTGGACAACCTTCGTATGTTCAGGACTTGCTGAACAAGCATGAGGTCAGTGGTTTTGAGTCTCATCCCTGTGGAAAGATTCCTGAGGGTGAGGATGAGATTTTTAGTGTCGAAGATCTCCGAACTGCTCAGGGGTATGTCGGCGAACTGCAATGGTTGCAGGGCAGGACACGTCCCGACCTTTGTTACGCAATTTCAATCATGTCCAGACTTCTGCACCGAAAACCTCGTACCGTCACTTCTATGGCCAAGCATGCTTTGAAATACCTCCATCGGGCAAAAGATTTTGCTTTGTGGTATACTCCTTGCAAGGCTGAAGATTGGGGGGAGAACAATGTGCTGCATCTTCAAAGATCGATGCATCGTTTGGAGGTGTACTGCGATAGCAGTTTTGGTTTGGAGCATGAAGGAGGCAGGAGTGTTCAAGGAACTTTGATCGAATGGGCCGGGTCTCCAATTCAATGGTCCAGCAGCCGCCAGCCTTTCGTGGCTGCATCTACGGGTGAAGCAGAGTTGTTGGGGTATTCAGAAGGTCACCAACAAGGTCTTTCCATCGGTGCCATCTTGAACACATTGGAAATCAAACCTACCTATGTCTTGTACGGTGACTGCAAATCTGCTTTGAGTCTGGCATCCACAGACTCTGGACCGTGGCGCACTCGACATTTAAGGTTGAGAGCTCACAAACTTCGAGAAGCTTTGAGATTGCATTCACCGGATCCCACTCAAGAACCTGAATGGTCAGCAAGACATTTGAGTGGCATTGACCTTGTTGCGGACGGCATGACAAAGCCGCTGTTGGGTGCTTCTTTTTTGAGGTTTGCAAAACGGTTGAGCTTGCATGGATCTTGGCTCAACAATTTGGAGGATGGAGCTACCTGTTTGAAGAAGTGCAATCCATCCAACCCGCCTTTTGTCGATGATGCTGATGAAGGAGTGGGTATAGGCAGTTGGTTGCACTTGGTTCACTTTTGATTCGTGGTTTTTCAGCAGTTGTGGCGAAATGTGGTCACCTTTTGATTGCTGCTGGAGCAATGATGATTGACAGGTTTGAGAATGAGAACTTGGATGTTCAGAGGGGGGAGACCAACAATCATGATGGTCCTCGGCTTTGTGCCTTTCGTGCTCAAGGTCCTCATGACCAAGCCCCTGTTCGCCCCTCGAGAACGCCTGTGGAGTCCCAAGCAAGTCGACGTGGCTACGCAGCTTGCCCTATATGGAGCACAGTGAGACTCCGAGTCAATCTATGCAGTCAGATCAGGTTAGTTCGAGGGTACCTCCATGGTGGGATCATGCTGCTCTACAACATCTTCCTGGTGGAAAGGATCGCTGGATGGTCCTTGAAGACCGCTGGCTGGTGCGTGTTCATGGAGAAACACGTAGAAGGAGTTTCCAACCGATTCATCGGTCTTGTCCGGTCCAAGCAGAGCAGATTGGTAGTGGTCGTTGCACTTTGCTGTATCCTATGTCTGATCCTTCATATGCCAATCGCCAATGCAGGCATGACACTTGGACTTCAATGGATCTTTGGACAAAGGATTTTCTTTGGAAGGGCTACACCATTTTCGAGCTCAAGAACAACTTGGCAGAAAAGGAGACTGATTCTAAACAAGAACCGGTTGGAGCATCATCTATGCCAGGTTCGCAGCAATCAGTGCATGTGGAGGGTGGCATTCCGGAAACATCCTATGGTTTTGTTGGTGTGGCTCAAGCACCACCTATGATGTATGCACCAACTTCATATCTTCGAGATCCGACATCATCCACTGTCACCGTGAACGTGAATGTTGCTAGTGGTGCCACAGCATCATCTTCTAGTGTTCCACAGAGGCAGACTGAGTTTCAGTCCCCTTCGTCTGTGGATTCTGAATTTGAGATGGTGGATGAAGATTGAGTCTAAGGTCCTGAGCAGTGGTGTGTAAACCGGGGGTGGTTTTGCACGCCTCCCCTAACCTTCCGGACCTGTCGGTCCGGGGGCCCTCTTTTCGCTGGCATTGGTTTCTAGGTCTTGCGCAGGCCTTCACGATGTTAGCATGGGTGCTAGGTCTTGAGCAGGCCTAACTTTCTTTTGCAGTTGTTCTTGCATGTCCATTGACTATATGTGATCACGCTTTTGGCAGCGACTGTTTTGTGGGGTCTTTTGGAGCATAATCCTTTGGCTTTCTGCTAGCAGTTCTGAGTCCTGGGCAGGCTCTTTTGACCTCTACTACGTCAAGCGTCTGAGGTTTTGTGTTTGCTTCTATCCGCAGTGAGAAGCCTATACAGTTAAGGGAACTGTATATGTGTTTTGGAAGGCCTTGAGCTTGAATGCATCTCAGGCGTCCGTCCCACTTGAATGTGGCAATCGGCCACATGGGGGAGTGCGTGGAACAATCACCATTCCTTTCTTTGTTTTCTTGGATGTCAGGTTCAGCTGCGTGATAGTCAGTGTGAATTGCAGAACACCGTGAAACTTG
>OMLO01003560.1_pt1 | contig 12847 bp, 9 predicted proteins | sample 1674811 | NCBI WGS metagenome assembly OMLO01 (sample SAMN06265003, study PRJEB25207) | coral metagenome | isolation source: Coral host | place: Mexico:La Bocana,Puerto Morelos, Mexico | collected 2008-11-13
TGCTGCATGAAAAAAACGCTCACCCACTCTCAGTTATTTAAATAACGACTCTATTAACACTGTTCAAAATTGAAAATCGCTGTAATTGTTCAGAATACGAAATACTGCGAACAAACATCTGGTTTGATGTTTAAGCGATATTAGATAATTACCTCATGGCTAATAAAGCACTGTACTCACTGTATCACCAAGGTTAAATTCCGCTGACTCAAAGTTAACAACTACCGCAGTCTCTTCAGTCCTGTTGGTCAGCAGTGTTAGTTTCCCAGGCGTCCCGCCCAGGAAATGTATGATCTTATACCAAGTTACTTTGTAACCGACTTTAGAGGGTCCTGGGTCGGTAATGTCGTAAGAACATAGTAGATGTATGGATTTGCTTGCTAAGATGTTGTCCGGGGGGACAACTGGTGTGATATGTGGAGAATCATCCAGAGAAGGATAAAGGTCACGAACTGCGGGAGAGAATTAGAATTTAAATGAGAGTTGGTTTATGGTTTCTTTTCAGTTGTGGTGTTGTAACCAATGAGGACAGAGCCGCACAACATTGGCCAAATAACCGCCTAAAATTGCTATTTAGATACAAGTGAAATGACCAACTCACAAAATCACAGAAAAAAGCTTTTCTTTGTATCTTGTATGTTTTGTATTTGTATCTTTGTATCGTGTGGTTATTATTGAAGCATAATAAATTGTAGATACCTCTACACCTTGGCGCATATCCAATCTTGCCAGGTCCACAGGAAGTCCCTCCAGCTAACAAAAGGAAATAATATAATCTGCCAGCTTAGCAAAGGGTCAACGTCCTAAGTAACCTGATTCTTAACATGTCAAGGTTCTTTTTGCAATATTGCTTTCTGGAATACTTTTCCCGAGGGGAACCTTCGATAGAAAAAGGACAGGGGTGCTCGTTGTACCCCTTAGGGGATAAAAAAAGCCGTACCTCGTAGGGTGAACAGCCATGAAAAGGTCCACAGCAGGAGCTTTTGCGGTACTTTTTAGGGTATTAAGGGTATTTATTATGTATTAAGGACAGGGGTGCTCCTTGTACCCCTTAGGGGATAAAGAAGCCGTACCTCGTAGGGTGAAAAGCCATGAAAAGGTCCACAGCAGGAGCTTTTGCGGTACTTTTTAGGGTATTAAGCCGTCAAAAATATGACAGGAGATAATGTGTTGTTTTAGAATCGTTACCTCTTAGGGATGAAAAACAATTCAAGCCACGCCCACAAAATAGGAACTTGGTGCCTCTTTTCAAAATTTCCGACGGCCACCCCGTTCCTTTTATATGGGTGTTTTTCCCCGGGATACTTCTACAGAAAAGCGACAACAAATCTCACTATAATACAGTTTAAACAACAAATCTGACATTGATTGGTTTTTCATTGAATAATTCATTCATTAATAGGTTGAATAACCGATAAAACAGAACGGAGAAGTTGATTACCACAGGCGTTGGAACTGACCAAACACATTTAAATTGTTACCTTCCTTAGCACAGTAGGCCATAGAACATTCTTTTATCCTCTTCAAGTGATAAACCAAAAAGCCACCACAGTGAGTCACGTGAACAGGCAACTGCCACAAACAACAAACTCTCTTCACCCCCTCCCATGCCACGCATGCGCTACCGTTCCTCTCCTCTCCAAAATCGGGATGTCCCTCGGGTTGCATCCAAATTTGAGCATGCGTTCCACATGAGCCAATCGCAGGACATTTTGTAGGAATTTCTGCAGGAATCCCATGAATTTCAAGCTTGTACCAGGCCTCCTCTAAATTGTTGTCGCATAAGGGAAGGTTAAAGTCCACTTGACGAGACACCGCACGCGCAGGAGTATCTAAGATCCGGTGGCCTGATGGTCGACATTGTGGTTTGTCTGAATGTAAAAGAAATAAGCAATAAATGAAAAATTTGATGGGTGGCTCAATGAGTGAACGAATGAAAATATTATGTCCATTTCACATTTCAGATCGCCTTGGTGCTTTGCACGAGGAGGAAAATGATGGTGTCGTTCCCAAGGAGGACTAAGTGTGAAAATGCAATGAAATGGAAGGCGCAAGTATCCTTGACGTTTAACAGGAAATGGACTCATCGTAAACATCGTTACTCCTCACATCTTGAGTTATAGGAAGTAGATGCGTTTGACAACTGGAAGTCAGTATTCGCTTTGTAAAATTCCTGGGAGGACTTTCACATAAAAAGGGTGGGGGGGGGGGGGAAATGCTCGTCACAAATTTTGTAAAGAACCCCTGAGAGGAACCAAGGTCCTGTTTTGTGGGCGGGGCTTGAAATAGTTTCACCCCTAGCAGGCAGGTACCAATAAACAATACAGGATCTCCTGCCTTTTTTTTGGTTTTGGTTCAATACCCGTTAATTTACCGTACTGCAAGAGCTCCAGCTGTGGACGGCTTGAGGACGGCTTGAGGCCTAACACCCTGAGAGGTACTTAAACTGCTTTCTTAATTCCTGAAAGGTACGACCTGCAACCCGTCCTTTTTATATGGGAGCCCATCCCCCCCCCCTCCTAGGGGTATGAATGGTCTTTAGAAAGTGTAAACTGAAAGTGTAAATCTATATTTTCTATCACCTCGTTGCGTCCTTGTTTCAGTTTAGGTGATGTTGTTGAGATTATTCCATCGCTAGTGAGTAAAGGCTAAAGTTGGGATTTTATCAATGGAGGTCGAGTAAGACAGTGACACTAGTGTTGATTGATAAAATAGAGTGTTGAGTGTTAAATGATTAGAAGCGATTCATTGTATGCGGAGCAAAGGAAATGGGAACGCATCTTTGACCTGTTTACATTTGCTAATTGCATTTGCAAGATAAACTCGCGTTTCTTGCTTTCATTACTTGCTTTGATACAACACGAAACAGAGAGATAAGATAAGACTTTTATAAACAGTCTCGCAAAAACAACAAATAGTGTCGCACCTATTGCTGACATCAAAAGAACTTTTCAAACCTTTTCTCGTTTCCTTTAATCACTTATTTTTCGGTGAAGGTTTCTACTTCACATGGCTTGTTTAGTTTGTTGGGTGAGGGTTAGCTTCTAGCTTAAACTATCTGAACATTCTAGAGGTAACGCTCTTTCACTTTTCTATCTCTTAGGCTTCCGTGTATGCGCAGTGAGCATGGTGTCTACTTGGGCATGTTGATAACTTTCATATTTAGTAAGAATACATGCGAATGTGTGTTTACAAAGCTTGTTGCAAGCACGATCCCTCTCGAACTCGATCTCCACAAAGTTTTGATCAAAACGATAACAAGGAGTGATTGGAAGAAAGAGACGCGCGCGAGGAACAACCTCCCGCGTACATCAAAATTTACAATTCTAAGTGAATTTACTCAAGACTTCTTTGCGTATACGAGAGAGTAGAATTTCATCCAATCAAGGCGCGTCTTATAACGTGAGCTGATCCTCATCCGATCTCTCATTGATCAAGAAATAAACGACAGTTGCTACTAGGAGGTAGCAAGGTGAACTGGGGCGCGGCGCGAAAAATTACGCGTTGGGCCAAAACAAACCAAACGCGAGTTACAATTACGCAAATATAGCGAGATTTTGGTCGACTCCCGGGAAACCCGGAGAAATGACCCGGTGGTAAGTAAAAAAATAATATCATGTTTCTTGTCTTACCTCCGACTGTGAACAGCTTTCGTATCCATCCCAGCACACCAGAAGTAATCCGTGAAAAGAAGGCGGTATCGTTATCAGATGAACAAGTTTTTCCGTACGTGTAGACACCGACTACAACCCAAGAATTGTTCCGTTTGATAACAACTGGGCTTCCTTGATCAATGGAGCACATTCCGTCAGTTCCGGCCACGACACACCAAGATTCTGCCAACAGCTTACGCTTTTCAACATCTGGAAATCTCTGAAGACAGTCGCGACCGGACATTAGCGAAACATCGTTTTCGACGAGAGTTGTAAACGACGACTTACGCCCCGAGAAGTGACCCCATCCCGTAATCTTTGCAGAACGATTTTTAAGACTCATCGCGCTGCTTAAAAGTTGTGAACTCGGGAGTTTTACACGTGTTATGTGCTGATCATTTGGCAGTATAACACTGCGCGCTAGATACAGCAAGCCGAAGTTAGCGCTCGATGTAGAAGTAGCGTATTCGGGATATACAAGCGCTTTTAACACTGGTACTTCATCTTCTCCGGGAGAATCAAGATCTACATGATGATTTCCAACTCTAATGAGCACAGCCGTCCTTTGTTCACTGCCCATATCTTTTATAAGCTGTACACACCATGCTGACGATAGAATCCATCGCTCGTGCACTAAGACTCCACTGCATTTTACCGAACTCATGAACACATGCCATAGGAACTCTCCTCGACGAACGTGGCTCGAAGTCTTTGTGAGCAATTTCGACGAGCGATGTTCCTCCCTGAAGGCAGTGACAGCGATTGAGAAGACGCACAGAACTAAGAAGGTTTTGAAGGAGTCCATGTTATGCTTCAATTACTTGTTCTGCCTTGTGTGGTATGCTAATGAATTTGTTTATAACACAGGAATCAACATTTGTGGGTCATCTTCAGGCTAATCGTCTCTCATTACTGGGATAACAGCTAATTTCAAAAGCACATACTTTGTTGACAGACCTGGCAAATGATACACTTCCGGAACTGCAGATCAAGTAACACGTTACAAAGGCACATCAAGGTGGGGAAATTATAAAAAAACATGAGACCTGAATCATGGCCTCTTGAAAAGAATGATATCTTTTCACTAAAAGAAAGTTCTCCTGATGTAAGAATTTTTTTAAAGAATAAACAACTTTTTTCAAAAGGCATGGCCACGATAATGTGCGTGATTCTGCACGTCACACAAGCTGGTCTCAAATTCAGTTTTTAACGAGGGTGGAGAGTGAGTTTTTGGACACATTTTATAAGCAAGAATCTTTTTACCCAATATCGGGTCTTGCGAAGTGTTAATTTGTTCCTCACATTTCTTTAATGTGACTTTTTGCAGTGCAAGATTTTCATTTTTGGTATTTGCTCGGCCCTCCCCCCCATAGTCCATTTTCAAAAGAGATACCTTACAAAGAGGAAGGTGGATGACAGCAGAGAATGCAGTTTGCGACCGGTAATTTCCTCGCAAAAACAAGATTACGCGCAGCGCCTTGCCAACATTTTTAATTTTGACATCAGGAAGGAAACTGGTCGTTTATACCACGGCTGAATGGCCCGGGAATTATAGCAAGGTTTATCTTTTAAGTAATTGTTTCATTAGTACCACTTCTTAGTTTTAATGCACCATTCGTGTTTATTTTGTAATCTTTGCCAAAAATTAAATTGATTTCGCAGCTGACATGGTTATAAACTCGACAACATGTCGCCCATGAAAGTATGAATTTCCAACTGCAAAGACGGTAATAAATTCCAGGAAGAATTAAAAAGCAAAAAGGAACTTTTGTAGAGAGGTTGACCTTGTGGACAGCACACCGGAGCTGGATATTTCCGGCGACAAACCATGTCAAGGTGATGGTGAATAAAGAAATTTAGGGGGTCTTAGTTCAGTTCGGGTCTTAAGCCCGTTTGAAACGTCGAACTTTTCATGAGCCGAACCTAATAGCCGCAATTAAGTACATGACGAGATCGACGTTTGAATCAATTAAGTTCGAAAGACTTTATTTGGGTCGATCCGTCGACATAGCCAGTTTGTCAGTTCTACTACGGAGCGACTCCGATTCAAACGTCGAACTTTTCATGTACCTAACCTAATGCATACATTAAATAAATTATTTTTTACCCAGAGTTCTGCACGTTTCCTATTTTTGTCATGCGCACACAGCTTGTTTTGATCTTTTAAACAAAATGGCGGGATGAGTGGGAAGATGTGTTTTCTCTTGCTTTGAGAGTACAAAATATCGAATACTTGCTTGAAGAGCGGGAAGATGTGTTTTCTCTTGCTTTGAGAGTGCAAAATATCGAATACTTCTTGATGCGCAGGAACCAATTCTGTATGGGATGTTCCGTATTTGAAAACAATGATAGTGTAGCGGGTTGGAAGGCGGGCAGTCCGGTGGCGTACCGCGAGACATGTTTTTGAGAGAAAATGAAAAAAAGAAATGAATCTTGAAAAAGCCGACGACAGGAACGAACTGGACGAGCAACTGTGATGTGTATAAGCAATAATAGATAGCAGTTCAGACCAAATCGAAAAATCGTCTTCGGTTGTTCAATGCTAACTGCATCTGAAGTCGCCTTCTTCGACTTGCTCTAACCGCCTTTATCACCCCTGCAAGGAAAGCAAGCTCTTATTTCCACAATTTGTCTTTCTCGAAGTTTTCCCGCCATTTTGGACAGCAATACCCGCCATTGGCAATAGTACATCCTTCATGTTTGCAATTAAGTTCGACTAAATTAGGTTCGACGTTTGAATCAACTGCCGAACTTAATTATTTGGGTCGACCCAAATTGGTATTAGGTTCGGAACATGTAAAGTTCGACGTTTAAAATGCTGAAGCAAAAATTAGAAATTCGGCATTCCGCAGCACAAATGTGTCGAATGTGTCGCCGTTGTTCAGCGCAAAGCGCTTAGTCGAGGGAATGTTTTCTTAAGTTCGATGTTTCTAGATTACTGGAAATTATTTTGGAGTAACGTGTGTAGTAATTCTTCTGGACCCAATTTGTCTTGCAAAAACGCCAACCCATTCCCTTCTCGAAAAAAATTCTGAGAAACATTTTCTGTTACAGACGAGGTTCGTACCGGGACGTACAGATAGCTGTTTCATCCAGAGCAGTTAATAACTGGTAAAGAAGATGCTGCTAACAATTATGCTCGTGGTCACTACACAGTTGGAAAAGAAATGATTGATCAGGTTCTTGACAGAATTAGAAAATTGGTAAGCTATGTAAAACTGTATGCAAGGAGTTACGTTCGCTGTTTCGTTCGTAGTCCATTTTTGATCAGACATTTGAAGGTTGCTTTGCCTTTCCTATCAGGCTGACCAGTGTACTGGTTTGCAAGGATTCCTCATCTTTCACTCATTTGGCGGTGGTACCGGTTCTGGCTTTACATCACTGCTCATGGAACGTCTGTCTGTTGACTATGGAAAGAAATCCAAGCTGGAATTTTCCATCTACCCAGCACCACAAATTGCAACAGCTGTTGTTGAGTCTTACAACTCCATCCTGACCACTCACACCACCTTGGAGCACTCTGACTGCACCTTCATGGTCGACAATGAGGCCATCTATGACATCTGCCGTCGTAACCTGGACATTGAGAGACCAACTTACACTAACCTGAAGCGACTGATTGGTCAGATCGTGTCCTCCATCATAGCTTCACTCCGTTTTGATGGTGCTCTAAATGTTGACTTGAATGAGTTTCAGGTATTTATCAGCTACAGATAATTTTTTGGAAAATTATTCCATCCGTCCGCTACTAGTTATATATGAATTCTGTAAGATGTAAAAATCAGGGATAAAGTTATTGTTTGATGTTTCACTTTTGTAGACCAACCTGGTGCCATACCCACGTATTCACTTCCCTCTGGCCACCTATACTCCTGTTATCTCTGCTGAGAAAGCTTACCATGAGCAGTTGAGTGTTGCTGAGATCACTAATGCCTGCTTTGAACCAGCCAATCAGATGGTGAAATGTGACCCACGTCACGGTAAATACATGGCCTGCTGTTTGTTGTACCGTGGTGACGTGGTACCCAAGGATGTGAATGGAGCTATTGCAACAATCAAGACCAAGAGAACCATTCAGTTTGTGGACTGGTGCCCAACTGGTTTCAAGGTCAGTAATTCAAAATTCGAGGCCCTAATATGTTTCTGGTAATGTAGGTTATGTAGTTTTATCTTTTATCATCTTCCATTCTATGCTTTTACGTTTAACTGCAGAGAAATCTGATTATAAATGGATTATCTAAATTAGGTTGGCATCAATTACAAGCCTCCCACAGTTGTTCCTGGTGGTGACCTGGCCAAGGTTCAGCGCGCTGTTTGTATGTTGAGTAACACCACAGCTATTGCTGAGGCCTGGGCCCGTCTGGATCACAAGTTTGATCTGATGTACGCCAAGCGTGCTTTTGTCCACTGGTATGTGGGTGAGGGTATGGAGGAAGGAGAGTTCTCTGAGGCCCGTGAAGATTTGGCTGCATTGGAGAATGATTACGGGGAAGTTAGTGAGGACTCTGAGCTGCCTGGAGGCGAGGAATATGCATATGAAGTAGACGACGAATACTAATCACGCCAGCTAGTTGGAAGAACAATTATCTTTGTTCATTTTTGGTGTTCAAGTCCATTTTAGGATTCAGATCTATGTTATCCTCAAATTCCCATTGTACCCCACATCAAGAAAAGTGCTTCCATAGTACTTTCATCATGTTTTGAAGAGAGTCAAGAACTCTGGACTTCAAATGCGGGGGCTTGGGGCGGGAGAGTGGGAAGGAAAAGAGGGCTGGGAACTATAAACCAACTGCCCATGCTAGCTAACCTTGTCAAGTTTATGCAAACTCTTGCCCCACTGGGGCCCCACTGGGGCACAATTTGGTCCTTTACATGAAAACTGTTTTGCAAATGACTGTCGCCTAATGACATGTAATTCTTTTTTTTATGCGTCCTTTATTTCAAATGGAAAATCGAGTCAAGTGAAATTTAAACATAGGGAATTCAAATTCCATTTCCCCATCAATGTTTCTTTAGAAACATTAAGACGAAATCCGATAGGGAATCGAGCGTTTTTCAGTTTTCAATGAACAAAAACCTTGTACCATAATAAATTTAAATATTCTACAGTCCTTCTTTCACTTTCTAAAAGCTAAAAATACAGACAGTTACTTGAGATAACAGCAAAAACAATTTCCCTTGGAAACTCTAGAAAATAAGTTGCAAATATAAGGTAATTGCCCAAACACGGGTAAAATTTCATCAACTTTATTTCACCTGTGTAAAAAATATGGCCTTTAAATGACTATTGTATAGTTACAGCAGCACTTCGGCTAATTTTAAAAAGCTGCTTCCTCTAGTATTCAAGTCTATTTTATCTTACAAGTGTAGATATCGTTTAATGTTGAGTGCCGCCATTTCACAAAGTCAATCATTTTGCGCCTTACAAACTAGAACTGTTTAAAAGACATTGACCTTTTTTGTTTGCTTACATTAAATATCCTGGAAAAACGCATCCAATTTAATAGGAAACGGCTACAGTATCTCCTAAGTTGTATTCTTTACAGTTCTGAGATGTCCTAAGATTGTTTGTTTTGCTTACATCACTGTTCTTTTCTCCCATGATCACTCTTTATTTTTAGCACGGCATGAGAGTAATGACGTCACAAGGCTGTTTTGGCCGCGCCAAGATGGCCGTCAATTTTGGGCTCAACCAGCCCACTTCGAACTGTTGAAAAATAGTTTTCGCTGATCGTTCGCGAAAAAGATTAACAGAGTTTTTATGTAAAGGTAAGCAAAACTCTCCGATACAAAAAAATTCGTTTCAGTGGTACTTAACAGAAGTCTTGACAGCGAGGAAGGCCCGTTTAAAAGAGAAAAGGTATGAGTATTCAGTACACGCGAAAGTTCTGCTGGTTTTGAAACGTAAGTAGCCACAATAATGACCAGACCAGAAACATCTAATAGTCGTTAGTTTAGTCGTTAGTTTTCCTAACACATTTTCTACCATGGAGCAGGTGACTTTGTAAATGAAGTTACGAGCGCGGGACATGTCGTTAAATCATTAGAAATAATATTTAACTGAATGAATTTTGAAAAGAAAATGATAACCCGAGACGGAAATTAATAATAAAATAATGTAATTATTTAATTTATAGAATAGTATGTTATGATGTAATGATTGTTTTTAAATCGTGTTTCGATAACTCGATTGAAACACAGAACTAGTAAGAGCTGTCGAGGTAATGACAACACGAGCAAAGATAATTTATATTTTGATGATAACAGTAAACAAGTTATTTTTTTTTATCGTCGCGGAATTTTCTAAAAGAAATAGCAAACACGTTCTCTTTGATTCTATCGATTTATAAAAACACTCGAGGAAAAACACTCGAGGAAGTTTGGGAGAATTCGGTCTCCCAAACGTCCAATCATGTTTCTATAACTCGACTGAAACTCGGCATATGTTTTATATTTCTTAAATAACAGTAAATTGTATAGTTAAATTAGCTGTTGTCGTTACACAGAAATATTGCGTTACACACTACGCCTGATCATTAAATTGTCATGTAACACTGCCTTTTGTTGGCCACGTTAAGGTCACATCATCGTCTGGCTGTCACGACACTCCGTCGATTGAATAACCCGTCTCCGTCGAGTGGATTGGTTCTCGATCTCCTTCGCCTTCCCGCAGCACTTGCAATTCTTACACAGGCCGAACCAATCTTTCCTAAAGTTCGGTATATAACAGGCGAAAATCATTGGATTAAAGAGCGAGTTCATAAACTTCATCAGCTCTGTGATAATAGCAAGGATTAGGACTATATCAGGAGCCACATCAGCCAGGCCGTCATAAGAACGAAGCATGGAAATGAGAACAGTGGGCCCCCAACAGATGACCACACCCAGAGAGAGGGCACTTAACATGCGCGTGACTTTTCGTTTGGTATTGGCGGTTTCTTTACTGATAGCACCACTCTTGTAATCTCTCCTGAGATATACGTACGTCAACAGGAACAGAATCACCATGACAACCAGAGGGACTAGGAAAGCCAGCACAAAGTAGAGTGTGGTCGACAGCTGTCCACTCCAGTTCCTGTAGAAATCACACAGTTTGGGAACGCTGCAGTTTTTGAGCTGGTCCGTTAAATTCCTTGCGACCTCTGGAATCTCCGTGTAAGGGACACTCTGTGCACTGTACATTAGGGGTCCCGAGCAGATCGCAGCGTAGGTCCACACACCAAACACGACAAGAAACGGAGTGCGGGCTGACATGACACCTTTCAGGGGGGAGGCTGCGTCACGATAGACATCAATTGAAATAACGACAAGCGAGACAAAAAACGCTGCGCCACAGGCCGAGGAGAAGAAATGAAGGAGTTTGCACGGAATTGCTGACGTATCCGTATTGTAAACTGTGCTTAGGTATATTACCGGTCCCACGGTCAATAACCGAAATATCAGATCCGCCACGGACAGGTGGAATACGAAGAAGTTGGACAAGTTCTTTAACACGCACTTGTTTATTAGCATGACTGCACAGACTGTCGTGTTAATGAAAATTCCAAGGACAATAAGACAGAAGGCTGTGACCTCCGACATTTTGGCAATTTGTTTGGCTGTCTCACATGACATCAACAGCATGTCACTTTCTTTAGAGCTTGACATTTTTTACAAGGCTACAGATCACAGGACTGAAGTGTTTTTCTATTTTCTACTTCTTGCTCTCTTAGAGATGTTTCAGTTTCTTGTCTTTCTTGAAAAAAAAAGAACACAAAAAGTACATCAGCGCAAAATAAAACGAGGTTATAAATGTTTCAATTCTAAGTATAAATATTCTTGTTGCCGGTCACCTGAGGTTAACAGAAAGGTCCCGTGTACGCTTCCTTTCATGTACGTCTAAAAGAGGGACGTTTGTCATGCAACATTTGATTACTGAATAACGATTACTTCTCACGCAGCACTCAGTTCGATAGCTTTCAATTGACAAAAGGGATCGTAATCTATAAATACATTTAAAACAAAGGTTTCCTAGTTTTAAGAATGTTTCATTCTTTACTTAATTAATTGTTGTAATAAAATTTTTGCGAACAAATTTAAAGAAATGCCTACCGAATAATTGCGCAATTGTATAGCGAAATGAGAACTAAAGTTCCCATGTTATCGTTGTTCCGGGGGTGAAAACTATATAAAAGTTTCTATGTTATCAATGCCCCAGGTAAATAACAGGCATCTAAAGCTATATAAAAGCTATATAAACGCCCACAGTTCTGAATGATGTTGCTGACTGCAATTGTTTCTGTGCTTATTTTTGTTCAAACTATTTATTGAAAATGATATCTTTCCCAGACGATCGGGGATTTCGCAGTTTCCCGACCGTCCCAGATTTTCCCGACTAATGTAAACCATAAATCGTAGACATCCCCGATAATCGGGGATGTCTACGATGGTCATGGCATGGTCGGGGACGAAGTGGAAAAATAGAGATATTTTCCCGATTCGTCCCCGACAAAATCTGGGACTGTCGGGCAACTGCAAAATCACCCGATCGTCCAGGATTTTCCCGACATAGGAGGCTTTTAGTGCCTGCAATTTACGGTACCTTGGAGAATACCGCCTTTGAGTATTTGTATTAATTGGTGTGGGAAAATATATTTTACTTTCTACCGATTGAGTAATTCTTCACGTTCAGGACTGAAAAAATTGCAAATGTGACCTTGGAATCTAGGTTTTAGACTGTCATCGTTATCCTTGACGGCTGAAACAATCTCAAAAGCTACACATCTCAAAACATGCTCACCGTGTTTCTGAAGTTCACAATCCTTTGATGGTCAGATTTATTCCAATGAATCGAAAATGAACAGCGAAACTCAAGAATACAGCAATGACCTTGAACACACAAGCTGACGTAGCACGGTCATGTATTTGATATCAGTGATACTGTCACTAATAATAGAGCGTGACAGGGGATGACCGTGACTGAAAGAAAATGAAACAAACTGTGAAGGGTTGTTTTCTCTCAGTCCCGGCCTAACCAATCGATGAAACCGATAATCGATGATAATCGATATCAATCGATAACAATCGATGTCAATTAATCGATTGATATTGGAAATCGATGACGAATCGATGACGGACAATTTTGTGACTTTTAATTTCATCGATTTTCATCGACTGTCATCGATTTTCATCGATTATCATCGATTATCATCGAT
>OMLO01003561.1_pt1 | contig 12847 bp, 7 predicted proteins | sample 1674811 | NCBI WGS metagenome assembly OMLO01 (sample SAMN06265003, study PRJEB25207) | coral metagenome | isolation source: Coral host | place: Mexico:La Bocana,Puerto Morelos, Mexico | collected 2008-11-13
AGACGTCTTAAAAAATCTCTTTTATGGAGGAGCTACAGACATTTTCCAGAACTACACAATTTAGGAATTAATATCAAAAAGGATCCCAGAAGAAGTGGTAAATTGACACATGGATAGATAAACAATGTTCTTCCAGCAAACTTTCAACTGAAGTTGAACCCACACAGGTTACACCATAGCCTTACCTCTTTATTTCTGTAAAGAGAGTTGATAATGAGCTTCATCATTCGACTAACTTCAGCTTGGAAAGCAAATTTCTCTGCTTTCTCCCTAAGTTCCTTCATCTGTGCAACATTCAAACCATCAAGTTTAATGGCTTCCTCCTCCCTCTGAACAGCCTCATCATCAGTCTTAGACCCATCTCTACTTTTTCCAACATCTTCATCTACAGTTGGTGGTTCTGTCTCTGTTTTCTCTTCTGTCTTTTCCTCTTCGGCTAAACAAAGAGCTAGCAAATAAGGAGTAAGAACACAAGTTAAACTATTAGACATCTTCCTACTCAGCTTTTTGTCCTAATGAGTTGCTCCAGAAAATATCGTTATCCCTCCCAAGGAGAGCTCTTTTGGTTTTAACCCAGGCTTGTTGCTCAAGAAATTCCAGTTTTAGTTCACCTGTTTCTTGAAGACATGCAGTCACTTGAAATTCTCATATAACTTCTTTGGGATAGGTATGGTTATTTACTGTAACCAGACAATGAAGTTTTTCTCCCATCCATACAAAGTAATAAATTGATCAAAACCACATTGACAATGGAAATATTGTGAAAAAGTAATGATATCAAGGTACAAGCCATTCAAACTTATAGCACAGATCTAAATATTAAAGACCCTGATGGAGTTGCATTTACAATTTTAATAATCTTATAGGTGAATTGAAGCAACAAAAATACAAAATCTAACAAAGAAAAAAACAGGGGAGGACTTTAAATTGATCACAGTTAAAGTTAGATGACATTATCATCTTCAATTGCATAAAAACAATAGGCATTCTTATATGCTGTTTACTTGTACTTGTGCATCTGAAAAAGACTTTAAAGCTGAGCAAAGAAAAAACAAAACACTTTAACAGATTCACCCGCACAAGAGAACTGTATTACTCATTGTAAAAAGAAAAAACTACAATGTTGGAATTTTTTGAATCAAAAAAAGAGGCATGACTGAAAATTCATTAAACCATCGAGAAAACAATTAACCACAGGAGTAAACAATTAAATTTTAAATTCTCTCTCAAGTGCTAATAGTCTCTAAGCACTTTGTTCTCAGAGATGGAAGACATATCTGGCTTAATCTAATTGGCTGACAAAAACAGCCAATCAGAATGTGCCATATAACAAGGGCAAATTTTAAACTCTTCAAGTGTCAATTTTTGCAATAGCTCATGGAATTTACTAAGTTCATACGTCCATGTAACATTTTGCTTTACAAATTGTTTAAAGGCTTACGACTGTAACAGAAACAGTTCAAATGAAAACGTTTTAAACTTAATTTAATTTCTTTGGAGAATAATTTAGTTCGAGGAAATCCTGGCCAACGTAGGTATAGCAAACATTTCGTGGTAGGGTTTTCCAAACTGGACGGATAACTTTCAATGCAAAGTACTATTCTTCATGTAGATTTTCACGTATTTTCTACTAGGAACAAAGAAATCTGATTGAAGTGAATAGCACCTTATTCAATCGAGAAAAAATCATTTTAATGGACTTAACAATCGAGATAAAAGTACACCTGTACACAAACCAACAGTCTTTAAATTTTAGACTGACCTGCAGCTTTAGAACATAGTTCGGAAATTCTAGACCTCATATTCCAACAGTTGGCATAAATTAAAGTGAAGATTATTGCTCAAAAGGAAATCAATCTCTCAGTAATCGAAATCGAAAACTGGGTTACGGAACGGTTCTAACAACATCAGCTTTTATCAAAATTACCCAGGCAAACAATGGATATTCTTGCGTTCGAGAATAAATGACCCAGGATTGTACTGAACATCTGAATAGAAGTATCGTTGAAAATTTCTTGAAATTTGAAAGCTCCGAACCCAGTTTAAATCCTTCATCGGTCACGATAGGGAAGCTTGCAAAACTTTAAACTTTTTAACTAACTCGTGCAAAAGAATAGCAGAAAGAAACTTACAAATACACTTACAAGAAATTAGAAGGAGCCCCAAGAGGCTTAGAAGATATGTTTTTCTCCCCATTCCTTGAAAACCAGTCGCAACAGCTGAATGTGACAGCGGAGGGTTAAAATCTGTGCAAAACTTTGTAGCGAAACTGCAGCTTTCAAGCGATTCAAACCAACCAGGACTTACCACGGCCAAAGCTCGTGTCTCGTGCTCATTGGTTTATTTCAGTCACGTGTTGAACGTGGAGCACTTCAATTGGTTGATTTTTGTCTGAGAAATCATTGACTCCCGCGGGTGAGCCTTCGCTTTGCGCCAAAAAAATATGAGTAGTTGAGAGAATTTTTAGGTAGTGCTGTAACCTAGCTGAAAATAATTTGTTATTACCAGAGTGAGATAATTTGAGAGCAGTATCAAGTTTTAGATGATTATTTTTTATACTCATTGTTAATATTTTAAACGTTTGATACCTTTTATAAGAAAAACACTTTACAACAAAATTTCTGATTAAAATTATATTCTCCCTTTGAGTCGCCATGGTTTTCCCTGGCTCCCCAGCGGTTTTGTACTGCAAGAAACACGATAAATGACCCGGTGAATTTCCACGACCGTTTTCGTGGTACAAGAAACTTCCAGTGTTTTACGAAATCGTAAATATATTTTCGAATTATCATACAATGTTATAGGTGTTTGCCTCTGCAGTTTTTCTGTGCTAAATTTGAAGTTACAGAAATTTATTCGCGCTCGTGGTGCAGAAATTCTCGTAGACTCTTTTTTATGGAAATTTCATTGAAGATGTCAAAAAATTGGATTGTACAAATCGCTTTAGTTGCGAACATTTTAATCTGTAGTGGTCTTAGATCAACTGCCAGGGAAAAGAAAGCCAAATGTCCAACGTGTACTGACATAGTAGACGCTTTTAAAAAGGTAAATAGTTTTGAGTTAGCTTATCAGATCTGTCTAATTATTGTATCAGTAAAATAGGTTAATGTTTAATCTCGGCATGTTTTGAAGTTTGTTGTTATAATCGTGGTTCTTAATATTATGGATAGAAATGTTTTATCATATTTCTTAAGCCTTAATTCTTTTGCAATTTTTCCTCACAAATATCAAAAATTCTTTGCCACTTCTCACACAGATGAAAAGCTGAGTTCTAAAATTGTAAAAAAACAATAACTATAATTAACAATTATTCCCCGAAGTGGACGTGGATAGTGGTAGATATTTACCGAGCCGCAAGGTAAATACCCACCACTTTCACTGACACTGAGGTGAATAATTGTTTTAGTATATACCACACAAGCTGAATAACTAGCGGAACAAAGAGTAACTTTACTTGTTTAAAACAGGAGGCCATTTTGTTTTTCTTCAGCTACTCGGAGGTGAATAGTACCTGGCTAATCACCTCTGAGCTAGCCAATCAGCATGCGCGAAAAGCACTATTCACTTGTGTGGTATATACCAGTAATTATTATTTGTGGGGTGAAAATATGTCTGGGTGTTAGTCAGTGGACATAACCAATGTGTGTCCTAAGAAGTGAAAAATGTGAGCTTTAGGGTACATTCTTTTGGGATGGCCTGGGTCAGGGTCAATGATCCAAGGTCACATGGATCAAGGTGCATCAAAGAAACTGATAAATCTGTGATCAGAGTGGATTCATCAGCTCCTTTGATGCACAATGATCTGAGTGAACTTGGATCACTGATTCTCACCCAGGCCATCCCAAAGGAATGCATCCTTAGTTCTTGCTGACTCAAGGCAGGCATGTATGTATACATGCATTCCATCCAGTATTTAGATAACCAAACAGTCCAAATGTGGATCAACTTGTAAGTTTAATCCTGATAAAAAGTGATACAAGTTTTGACAAGTCAGCACTATCTTATTTATCTTATCAATGGGCGTATGATGTTTATTTTCAGTGCATAGTGTTTTTTTTTATCATCCTTAACATTGTAGGGTAAAGATAAAACAGAGAAAGCCAACTTTGGTGGGGGAAACACAGACTGGGAGGAGAGAAAACTAGGAAGTTATGCAAATAGGTATGGTCTACGAAGGCTCTAACCTGCAATTAAGAATTCTTATTCTATTAGTAAAATAAAGCCTCTCTGTATCCAATTAAGTCACTGTCTTCCAACCCCAGACAGTGAGGGAAGCAGTTGCAGGTGCCAAATTCCAGTTTCTGAGACCAGAATTGACCCACAGTTTTCTTCTAGAAGTTGCTAAAATGCATCTGGTTTTGTTTGTGGCCTAATCTTCAAAGTTGTTTTCACTTTTATTCTTGTACGTGTTTATTAAGAAAAACCTTTTTTCCTCCACCAGTGAAACAAGATTGGTAGAAATTATGGAAGGACTTTGTGATGAAAGTGCTTCTGAGGTATGCTTCTAAAGCAAGTTTTATTTTCTCATAACACTGCATTGCTTTAAAAGTTAGCCATAGTTAATTAAAATTAATGGTGCAAATTGATGTTTATTTTTAATGATCTAGTGCCATGCAATGGTTGAAGAACAAGAGGAAACATTAGAGGAATGGTGGTTTGATCAGTAAGTACTGTAATAGGTATTGTTATAAGCCCAAGGGAAATAAAATTTTTGGTAAGGGTGTGTCGGCTATTCCTTCTTATCCTGCGCCCCCATTTCAGACCAAATAACCATTTTCCAGATACCTGTTTCCAGACATAACCTTCAACATCCATAGTACGTGTATTAGGTATTGTCTTGATAATTATATAAAATTAATTATGTTTATTGAGTCAAGCATCCCACCCTACTGGAGAAAGTATATGCAGACGTGGGTTTTTTTTTCACATTTTTGATGAGGCATTGATCAACCTAACACAATCTTGGGACAATAGGTCCCCACCAAAATTCATACCATTCATGCCATGTAATTCTATTATTCTTGCAGTATTATAAATGTCTTTAAATTTCTTATTCATATTTGCATATTCACTGCAAGGAACTTGACTTCATGTCCACCATTTTTGTGTGCGACCTAATTCACAGTACTTAAATATTTAACCCTGAAAGCTCCTAATTTTTTGTACGTTCATTTCCTTTTTACAGCCAGTTCAAAAACAATGACATGAAGACATGGTTTTGTATTGACAAATTGAAGGGTAAGCCAGGTTGAGTTAATTCAATCCTTATTTTCAAAATGCAGACTGTTGTGTCTTGCAGAATTGAATGAATCAAACTGGTACAACACAACAAGGTTTAATCAAACATGGCAGTTCATATTCAACAACAGCAGACCGCCGCGGCAGACCATCATGTGCAACATAGCATTCCACATAGCACAGACTGCCAATTTCTGCCGGTTTCTAATTTATGGCTCGCTTGCCCGACCAACACCGGTTTATTTTGTGATTTTTGTTTTGATTGGTTTGTTCAGACTATAATTTTATTTACAGAAGAAAGGATTCAGCAGATTACTCTATAGGCCAACATAAAAAGAACTCTGGGGAAGAGAGGAATCATATTTTCCCAGACTAGAGAAATAACTATCAAATAACTATTTCACTGTTGTTGTTTTGCCGAGCATAAGCCCAACTCAATAATTTTAATGTTGGTGACCAAAGACCACAAGGTCTGATTATATTAACAAGTTCTGTGATGTAGAAATACATGCTAATTTATTCAGTATCGCAACAACAGTGAAAACAGACATTGTTTTTTCTGTGCATGATGTTCAGAAGGTCTACTTCAATCAATGTTGTGACTATTTTTCATTTTCATTAGTTTGCTGCCCTGATGGTACTTATGGCCCAGATTGTACAGGTAATTATTACTACCCTCTGATTATAACAAAAGGCAAACAGTTCGTTTAGAATTTACCTTAAGTTCAGGGTGTAAAAAAACCAAACTAATTTCATAACTGATTTACAAACCCAAATGCTACTCTGTCTCTAGTTCCCCAAAATGTGATCTCTTGGCAGTACTGAATTCTGTAATTTGAATTGCCTGTCAGGCAAGTTTTTAAGGACAAAGTCTTCAAGTCTGACTGCAAGATCTACGCTGAAGCTCAATAAATTATCTTGTACTGCAATACTAGCAATAAATGAAATTCCCAAGTCGAGTTATGTTGCTCTCTGCTTACTAGCACTCTTAACCTATGAGAATATTTTTCCAGAAGTTATTGACTGTCGTATATACCTATTGAGGAATCTTATTTTTTCATTTTTTTTTTTACATCTAACAATGCATAAAATTTTACATACAGAATGTTCAGGAGGCAAAGAAACTCCTTGCAGTGGTCGTGGCAAATGCGAGGTAACCTAGAAATTTGTGTGGAAATAAGTGTCAATCAGTGTCAATTAATATCAATCAATGCAACATTACACATTGGTGGATGTGGTGAAATTGGGTTCCACTGGCCTCTTTACAGAGCATTACCTGGCATTGAAAGAGCATCTTCATTCAAAAGGTGAAAAAGTTGATCAAGTCTCTGGCCAAAGGCTTTGAGAGTCTCACTGACAGAATATGAGTCCTGCATGGGCTTTGCTGCTGATTAACCCTGAAGACAGGGTGACATAAGAGTGAAAGGGTATATAAGCAATTTTTTGGTCTCAAAGGACTCTAATTCTTGCTGGGTTTGCAAATGCATGAATATATGAAATATTTCTATATTTCCTGTGTGGAAAGAGGCTGTTAAATGAGGATTTAACATCACAACAAAACCCTACCGAAGGTTTCAAGAGCCTACCAGTAAATCACTTGGTTTGGAGACTCTAACACTGAGGTCTTCTTGATGTATATTTATGACAATTATTAATATTTTTGTAGGGCGATGGCACTAGGGAGGGGACAGGAAAATGTTCATGTGACAGTGGATATGAAGGAGACTTGTGTGATGAGTGTGCTGAATTGCACTTTGAAGAACAAGATGAAAATTCTAAGCTCAAATGTACAGGTGAGTGTTAAACAAGTTCTATTGAATCTGCGAGCAGTTTTGTTATTAATTAGCATACTGTAGTTGTTTGAAATACTGGAAGAGGTATGTCACTTAAAAAAAAAATAGGTTGATGATGGGTACATGTGTCAACTGCAATGAGAGTTGTAATGAAGTTTACTGTAGCAATAAGTACAGAATTCTTGTCTGTGAATCACTGCTCAAGACAGAGGAGAAATAATTATATGTGAAAACCATAGTTTTCTTTCCTTAATAATTAACAAATTAACATCAGTCTCCATGCATCTGTCATTTTATTGATGTGAATTTTGTCATAACATTGTCCAGGGTTCTCCAAAAGCTCCTGCGAAAATCATTGTCTACGTGGCCTAGTCGCAATAGCTAATCAGAGAAAATATCTGAATATTTTTGTGGTGGGCTTAGCAAGTAAAGCACTTCACGCTGGCTAAATCTCCTCCTACTTCAGATTTTTGGGATATCTCTTATTGTTGAAGTAGGGTGCAGATCTCCTCGGCAATCACCTCTTGGATCCAAATTTATTGTCAATAACAGGACAGATGCATGAAGATAATGAGGTCAATTTGTTTTTTACAACAGCAAATTGTCAAATTGTCTGCTCTTGCTTATTGATGCTTCACTTAAATTATAAATTCAGGAGTCTGTTTTCATATTGACATTGAAAATTAGATAGTACCGGTAAGTGTGCAAGAATTTCTGTAAAATGTAAGATTTCATCTAAAGCAAGGAAGGCATTTTTCTTTCCTTAATTTGTGGTATTGTTGTAATACATTAACAGGATATGCTCATTGCTTGTTGGCATGCATTGATTGCAAACTGTTGTCTCTAAACAGCTTGTCACAAGTCTTGTGCTGATGGCTGCAGTGGCAGCTCCGAGAAAGATTGCGACAATTGCAAAGCGGGCTGGGAAATGACAGATGAGGAAGGCTGTAAAGGTATTTGCTGAAACTAAATTACTTTTTAAGTTGTTTGTTGAGTTAATTAGTTACTAAATGCTGTAAAAGTCATGTATCCAAGATCAAGGATGGTTTTGGTTTTGTTGTTTGGCCCACATGTCACCATGTTTAGAGAACTAAACTTGTAACAAGCAGGTCCCTGTATTAGGCAGGTGTTCACAAAGCAGACTTCAAGTTTTGTGGTACTCAGTTGAAAGTGACAGTCAAAGGTGCAGTGGTCCTATGGTTATTGTGCTTGTCTCTGAGTAGAGTGATCGGCACTCAAACCCTGGTCGGGGACATTGTGTTGTGTTCTTGAGCAAGGCAATTTAAGGACATTCACACGAAAATTTTCTACTCGATAGATTTTTTTAAACTTTTACTGTTGACAGATACCGGGGGTAATGATTTTCTTGTTTCAGAAATGAAATAAAAATTGGGGATCACCGTCTTCGTTTGAGAGATATGGCGTGTGGAAAACTAGTGTGATTTTGATAAAGTGGTGCGTGTAATTCAGAATGGTCTCCAGGATTTTTAGGTTAAAATATCAAAGATAAGTAAACAGAGGCAAACTACCCTATCAATATTTTGTATAAGTGAATCTCTGGCGTTAATAATTTCAAATATTGCCATCATTTTCACAAACCTTAATCCTTAAAGAGGCATTTGAAACTGCCGCACAGCTAAACCAAGAGGTCAAATGAACGGAATTTGATGGAGCGTTTTGCAAAAAATTAAAACTTCTACTCAATAGATTTTCTTCATTTTTTCGCAAAATGTAGAAAATCGATAGAGAAAACGACCCATCCAAAGAAAAATAGGGGTCACCCGGCGTCCAAGATCATTAAATCCACACAAAGTTACAACTATGACCATTTGCCCTATTATTGTTCACTTTACTACTTAGCGTGCACTCGATGCATGACGTGGCATGTGAATTTCGTGTGCAGTAAGGATGCGCAGAAACAATTGGTGCGAACGTCCTTAATGTTAACCCTGCGATGGACTAGCATCCCATCGAGGGAGGAGTAGAAATACTCCTAGTGGCTTCATGTCACAGAAACCAGGATAAGTTGGACCACTTGGCTTGTATATAGACTTTGTACTCAGTTCAAAACTGTCTCCTTTTTCAGACAAAAATGAATGTGATCAAGAAGACACATGTGAAGGCGGACAATACTGTGTAAATAACCCAGGGTCTTATAGTTGTGAAGGTAAAATTCCTATCCTGTAATAATGAACTCAAGGTGGTTATTAAACTTTCGAAGAAGTGAAACTATACAAAAAGATGCATGTTATTCAGAGTACCATAGAGTTGGTATATAGGACTGAAACAACCTTTTTGTTAAAAAAAGAAATTCTTTCATCCTAGACTGCGACGATTCATGTGCAGGCAACTGTACTGGTGTAGGACCCAAGGGATGTATTGAATGTGCCAAAGGTTATGTCAAGAGTGATGAAGAAGGATGTAAAGGTACTGCCATGCTTAATGTCCTCCTTTACTATGCAGTTTAGAGCTACCTAGGAATATCTATAATGCATCCATTCTGTTGTCGAAAATGCACTATGGCAAGGTTAGTGCAGTTCCCAACAAATTACTAGGGAGTATGCTGCTCCCACAAAAAGTGTCAGGGAGTGCACTATTCCTATGAAAAGTACTAGCAGGTATGTCCTGTTCCTGCCAAAACTGCCAGGACATGTGCTGTTCCACCCAAAACTACCAGGAAATGGTTGTTTGAAGGCTGGATAACGCTATCCAAAGGATAAATCACTATAAGTGTTACAAAACAAACCATGTCATCTGCTGAATAGTGATTTATCCAGTGGATAGCATTATCCACCTTTCAAACAACCAGGCCCTGGTTGTTCAAAGGCTGGATAACGCAATCTACTGGATAAATCGCTATCCAGTAGTCAAGTGTTAACAAAACAAACAACGCTATCTGCTGGACAGTGATTTATCCGGTGGATAGTCTTATCCACCTTGTGCAACCCAGGCCACGTTATGTCATTTCTATTCCCACCAAAAGTGATGCTGCTTTCAAAGTTCTCAGTGAAATGTTCTATGTTGCTTAAATTCTGAGAAGTTAGCCTATATATTACAAACCACAGTTACAGTCTGGAAGGTGAAACTGTCAAAGTTGCAAAGACCTGGCAAATTATACAGTGACACTTTGCCTGCCCCTTGCATTGATTGGTTGAAAAATTTGGTGCACCAACGGGGAATTTTCGGAATTTGTTTCAGATGTGGACGAATGTGCTCAGAATTCAACCATCTGTGAAAATGGCAAGTTTTGTGACAATACACCTGGATCACATGTTTGTCGAGGTATGTTTGTGTTGTTGATTTGTTGGGGGAAAGGATTTGGTCTCTAGTATGATTGATTCAGGCAGCTTACCTGCCTGTTAGCAAACCTTTTCAGGTATGTTTTCTGCACTTCAGTGGATTCTAACCTCTGTATTGTTATCTTAGTCTGTCACTCAGCCTGTGAGACTTGCATTGGAGAGGGTTCCCAGGGATGCACCAAATGCAACACGGGGTACAAAATGGCAGAAAATGAATGTAAAGGTAAGACAAGAACAAAACTTCTCCTGCTAGTACTGAAAGAAATGTATGGAGGGTTATAAGTAGAATTTGTATGTTGATATGAAGGCTTTAAAAATTAATAATAGTTCATTGGAGACCTGGTGACGCCGCAGTTTGCTTTGGGATCAAGTAGTTCAAGTGGTTTTCTTGGCAAGACACTTAACTCTCACAGTGCCTCTCCCCACCCAAGTGGATAAAATAAATGGATACCAACAAATTTAATGCTAGGTGTCACCCTGCGATGGACTAGCATCCCATTCAGAGGGTGTAGAAATACTGTCTACTAGTCACTTCATGCTACAGAAACTGAAGATATGCAACGACTTTCTGGGCCACTTGGCTTGTATGCAACTTAAGTGGAATAAGTAATGTATGAAAATCAGTGTCAAGAGCTTTTATGTTGATATTAAAGCTATATTGTTTCTTACCAGATGCGGATGAATGCACTTCAGGTGAACATCACTGTGATGAAAAATCAGAGACCTGCAGAAACATGCCAGGAAGCTTCACTTGTGACTGTCGGAAGGGCTTCAGACGAGATGGGGACAAATGTGTGAAAAAGAAAGGTAAAAAGAAGACGCAAAAAGACTCAAAGACCAAAGAACAAGAACTAGAAGAAGACCTAGAGAAAGGCAATTACTACTCTGAAGTGCATATGAAACTCGGTTCTCTTCTATATGCAGTATTTTTTGCTTGTGTGGTTGCCGCTGTGATGAAGCGCAACTGGCTTGCTATTGTTCTTTTAACACTTGTGTATGGCTGCATCTTATGGTTCTTGAGGAGGTGACATGCAGCAGGAATCTCCTGCTGAAGCATGACAGTGCAATATAAGTGTTTGTTGCCTCTGATACTACCCCTGTGCTCTACAGAGTTTCGCAGGTTGGAACAGTCATGTTTAGTGGCAGTTCTTAGAATTGCACACCTGATTGCTTTAGTCATTGATTAGTTCCCCAAGGGTATTTTATTGGACACAAGAAAACCCTACTTCACCCTCCCCTCTCTACCTGATGCATTCTTTTATCAAGGCATTTGACTGGACAAAGAGAAAAAGAGAACACTTTCCAACATATGTTGGAAACTCCTTCCCACCTAAGTAGTTAAACCCTTCTTTGGAGAACACAAAAACCAAAAATTCATTACATTTGAGTCTAATTTAACCATTTAATTCCTAAAATAATGTTAATACTCTAACATTTTTCTTATTTTGTGAGCTATGAATTGAATTTTATTAAAAATCTCTTTGTTTGATAAATTTTAAACACACTAACATTGTTCCTCAGAGAAACAAAAACAGGTTCAAGAGTTATTAGAGCTTTCAAAATGATATAACTCTATTTAAACTCTAATCTTTTATTACTAATTATTAGGAATTAACAGTTAACAATGTTACCTAATAGTTCCTGTCCAAGTTGTACAACAGGTTCTCTGCTGGGGTTGTTCACATTTCAGCTTTGTGAAGTAAAGGGAGAATTTTATACACAAATGAAGTTATTATAATGAGTATATGAATTAAACTATTGTTAGGATGAAGGTAAAACTGTCAAAAATGATGACCTAGGTTATCTTCATTATAGAATTGACTATGTCAATGTCCACGGTTTTATTCTCTTTCTAGGTATTAAGTTTGTTTTTGGTGACTATAAAAAACAAAAACGAAAAACATCAACTGAGGCAAGTGCCTCTGTTTGCCTCTCACTACACTCTTGGACATAATAAAAAGGAACAACTAACCTCTTTCCTCGCCAAAGCAATGATGAAGGCGCGAAGGAGCAAAACGCGCTATTTTGGCATCATTGAAATTGGGGGGGAGGGGTGGTCCATGTTTTCAATTTCAATTAACTCCTTTCCTCCTAAAGCAACGATGAAGGCGCGAAGGAGCAAAACCGTGCCATTTTGACATCATTGGAATGGGGGAACGGAGGGTGGTCCAGATGTTCCATTTATTTTTTCCAAGATTGTTGCTAGGGCCTTGACTGTGCATCATCTGACTTGAATAGTACAACACAAATGAAAAGATATCAAACTTTTGTAAAGTTCTCCCTCCCTCTTTGATCACCAGTACACAAGGTATAAATGTGTTTAGCTTTTATGTTTGTTTGTCTGTTTGTTGCCTACGAAGGCAGACATAACGCTATTGACTAGTCTCTATAAATTTGATAGACTGATCCTTAGAGTGACAACAGTGTAAAACATCGCTCGTTTGTACTTTTTCTCTGTACTACGTGTACATCGGTTTTAGATTACTTTAGTTGGACTTTAACATTATGCTAATTACA
>OMLO01003562.1_pt1 | contig 12846 bp, 4 predicted proteins | sample 1674811 | NCBI WGS metagenome assembly OMLO01 (sample SAMN06265003, study PRJEB25207) | coral metagenome | isolation source: Coral host | place: Mexico:La Bocana,Puerto Morelos, Mexico | collected 2008-11-13
GAATCAGTGGATTCACAAGGAGGATTGGGACCCGTGGTTGGGATTGAGTTCTCGTCACACACATAACCACAGGACCATGGGATGTGACGAGAACTCAATCCCAACCACGGGTCCCAATCCTCCTTGTGAATCCACTGATTCACAGCTCTGCGAGACGCGTTCAATGAGAGCCCCTGTTGTCTCATGAACCGCAATCTCCGAGAGCAAAGAACTGGCGAAGCAGAATAACCTGCTAAGTCCAGTGACCCAACCCAAGGACTGATCACCAATCCTGGTGACGTGACCTAACACAGCCGTCCCTCCAACAAGTCTCAGAGGACTCCCGGGTGAGCTTGGCCAACGTAGCCGCACTCCACATAACAGGGGAATCACAGTGAGTTTGGCTGGTATCAGCCACCCGTCCCAACAGTGCCGCTGCGATAGCAGCGATTGGCTGATGTCAGCCACACCTTCCCAAGAACCTATCGCTGATGCCACCAGCTTGGTTGGCTCAGCTACCCTTCCCACAAACCTGTCGCTGATGCCACCGACTTGGTTGGCACAGGCGCCCTTCCTTTCACCCTCTAATTCCCACAACCCTGCTATCACTCCCTTCCAACCCAACGGGACTCAAGACCCGTCACCTGTCACCGTCACATCAGGAACAACTCTTATGACCCCAAGGATGGGAGGCCAAGAAGCGCCGAGGGTCTTCTTGATGAAGAAGAGCTTGGTATCGCCTCTTCAGAATAATTAAAGTCCAAATTGGAGGGCCTCGAGTGTTCCAGGAGCAAGGGTCTCATCGAGTCGATGCAGAGGAAGACTTGATGAGCTCATGGCTCGGCAATGCATACGAAGTTGATGCAGCCAAGGCAGATCGATGTGACGAACAGATATTGAAGAGAGGGACGTTGAAAGAGACTCGTCAGAAGAAGTTATTGACGAGTTGATTCGAAGGGTATTCGAAAAAGTCTTGCAGATAGGAGTTGAAAGAGTTTGAAGAGGGGAACGACAAGCAAGTCAAAAGGACAGAATTTCAATGAAGGAAGTTTCTGTCAAGGGTCAGCTCGGCTGAGCTGTGAAAAGCTGACGGAAGGAGGTTCCACTCGGGGAATAGGAGGAGCAACTTAGGAGAGGAGTTGCTGAAAGGGAGAAGTTTCGAAGGTGGTGCAAGGACCACGAACTTGCCAAAGTTGCGCTGAGAAGATTGAGAGAAGCTCACGCGTTGACAAGCGTTGATGGAGAATAATGGGTTCTCTTACAACGTTTATAAAGCACACTATCAGTATGAGCCCTAAGGCAAGGGTGTCGGCAGGTGACAAGAGGATGCTGAAGAGGTCAGGGGTTGCGTACGATCCTGAACGATCGTAGATGCTGAGGAGGACATGGAGAGGGATCGGACTATCGCCGATCTCATTGAGAACGTGAGCGGGCGTGCAAAGCTGGCACGCTTATTGCCGCTCAGAGGTTGCCTTGATGAAGTTGCGGCAATTCGCCCGACCAACTTACAACAAGGAGATTTGGTAGAGTCACGGCACGTCGCCCGACTAACTCATACCAAGCTGAAGAAAGGAGACAACGTTCTCCTCCACAGGCAGAATGTGACACGTGCGCTAAAAGACCGTAGCACGATTCGCAACCAAGCAATCAGCATCACCATGCAGAGATTTGCATTACCGAACAACGTCCACGTGACGTATAAAGGGTCGAAAAACGTAGGGTTTTCCCCGAGGGAACGATGAGGACTCTTCGTCAAGACTTTTCAAGTGTTTCTTCGTTCCAGGGGCTTTGCCTTCATCCTTGGGAAGGTGCACGTCTTGGAAGGTCTGCGCGTCTCGGGCAAGACGTGCGAGACGCGCTTGGTCCGTGCAGCTTCTCCTCAAGCGTAGGGGTAGTGCACCGACGTCTAGTCGTTCTTCCAGGTTCCTGAGGGGTTCCGGTGACCGTGCATGCAGTGCTCGGCTGGGTGACGTCGACGTGCCTTGGTGAGAACGTGCGAGATGCGCGCGGTCCGTGTGGTCCGTACGACGTGCGCGACTGCGCCTGCAAGAAGTGCACGTTCCCTTGAGGTGCTTGAGAGTGCCTCTGCGCACGTCCAGTGGCTCCAGGAGGAAAGGCAAGGCATCGAGAGGAGTGAGAGGCGCGATGGTATGCTCGTCCATCAGGCATCTCGATGTAGAGGGCGCGTCGCGCGTCTCCAGCGTTGAGGCGACGCGTCAAAAGGCTTGAAGACAAGCTTCCAGACCTACATGCAGATTTGGAAGGTCTGGAGAGGGAAACGGAGCCCCTGGTAGGGCTAAGGCAAGTGTCCTTCTGGCAAGGGAGGTCAGAAGGGCAAGGGGAAATGTGCGAGCTTCAGAGAAGGTGCAAACCTGTCTCGAAGCCCGTACCGACAAAAGGAAGGTGTCGGTAGCCTGAGGGAAGCAAGGAGAATGCGAGGGAATGGTGCAAAAAGGGTGCACCATGCATTCTGCATGTGAGACGCAAGGTGAAAATCGACTCCTCGTAGTCGAGTCCAGGGTGGTCCTCCGCGAAGGTAAGAGCTCCTGAGGGCTTGTAGAGCTTCAAGGAGACAGAAGAAAGGACTTCAAGGCTCCAGGGTTGTCCAGAAGGCTTCTGGGCATCAGGGGAAAGGAGTGCACCTGGGCGAAGACGTCGTCGAAGGGGAAAATGCCCTATTTTGGACATATAGTCGAACTTGCAGCATCTTAGGAAGCAAGAGAACCATCCAAAAGGATCCTCAGGGGTAGTTCCAAGTCCCCTGATGTCATAAAAAGGAATTGGCGCGTTTTGGGGTTACCTGTGGAAAGATCTACACAGGGTCAATTTTGGCCTCAAAATTGACCAAAATTTACAACTTTTATTAATAGCTCGGGACACGTGCCGAGAAACCCCCCAAAACTAGGTATGAAAGACATCATTGAACCTGTAAGATTCCATAGAAATGCAGCTTTCCGGGGTATCCCATTCCTGTAAAGCTCCAGGCCTCGAAGAAGGGTCCAAAATTGGATGAATTTTACGTCAAAATTCACAAGTCGATGCATACTTTTCCCATTGTCACCCAAACCTGCATACCACCCATTAAAAGACATCTCTGGGCCATAAACTCTTACTTCCATGTGGGGGTTATCGCCTCCTGGCGTTCTATATGGCCTGAGAACGAGATACCGCAGTTCTGGCGGTGTAACAACCACCTTTATGCACTCTCGTCATCTTTAGGAAAGCACCATACAGAAACCAAGACACATACACCACCAAGTGCTCTTCTACAAATTGAGAAGGCACTAAACCGCTGGAAAACGAGCGGCGGAAGCGCTATCTGTCTTGGGGACTTCGGAGACGCCGAATTCATATCCCCCCCCACGGTGTAAAACTGGCCCATCGGGCAGGGTCCACCTACAAGGGCGGAACGGCAGGGTCAGGGTGCGCATCTCGTGACCGGTGAATTCACTTTGATGGGCCTTCAAACAGGTCACAACACCCAGACAACGTTTCCTATCGACGTTTTCTTTGGCGCAACGATCACTTTCCTCGCCTTCAACCCAGGTCAGTCATCCTTCCTCCGGAGGAGGGTCCACGCGTCTCCCAGCTTCGTAGCTCTGACTAGAACATTTTCTTCCAGGCAGCGCTTGCTGACAGCTCTTTTTCCTCGGATCCTGACGCCACTTGCCTAGTAAGAAGCAGCAGAACTGGGGGAGCGGGTGTAGACGGGGAGATGTAGCCTATGTAACCATAGTGCGATTTCGCAGTATGGTTTCATAGGGGGAGGTAGGTACCCTACCACTTCCCAAAGGGTTACTGTTGACCTGTAGGCCTTCTTCGGTGCTTCTGTACTCCTAAGGCAGGCCAATTGCCCAACCTGTGCGCGATCACCGCGAACACGTCATTCGCAAAAAGGGGCGTCGGTAACATTACCCCCTCCCAGCGTATGACTCCGGTCATTCCGCGACATCGGTCAGCCCCTTTTTCCAACCTTTCCTGGCTGCGTCGCTGTTTTCTTCAGGCCTCGAATTTCTTCGCGTTCCTTTTTCCAAGCATCTTTTCTTTGTCTTTGTTTTCTTCGCCCTCTGCATCTGTGTCAGGATGTCCGTCCTGAGTTCTTTGTTGTTGGCCCTTCTGGGCTTCCTTGCTGTGACGATGGGGGTGGAGTGTCCCTTTCGTCCATCGGACGAGGTGCGGAGGGCACTCACTCTGGGTTGGCGTCACAACTGGACGTCAGAGGAACACGAGTGGCGGGGATTGAGCCCCGATGTCATGACTTGGCGGTTGTACCGCACGTTGACGGGTGATCGTCCCATGGCTGATTGTCTGGAGGACGATTTGTATGACGCCTGGGTGGTCTTTGCTCCGTCGACTTGTCCACCGTGGGAGCATCTCTCCCTGGAGCAACGGATCGATCTGGTGGGAGAAGGCTTCGGGCGCGGCATGGAGGCAACTTTGCGTCATAGGAGTGGGCTTAGTTGTCCTGTGTTCACCCAGCCGGGGGAGTACTTTCTGGGGCTGCTGTACGATCTCGGAGAGATCGAGGAAGGACGGGAGTGGCGGGTGTTGCTGCGCCAACGAGGGGAGCCCTTCCATCCCCTCTTTCTTGCGGCAGAGATGTTCGCCCGAAGCGCCCTGGAAAGGTCCTGGGTATCGGGATTGTCTCATCCTGAGCGAGTCAGCTTTCGTGCGCGGCGGGAGCGAGAGTGTATCCAAGAGATACTCTCAGCTCAAAGGTCGGGGAGATCGCGTTCGCTCTGGTCCCGTCCCAGCCAGGAGTTGTGGCATCATTGGGAGGTGGTAGCGCGCGTGGATCGTCGTCGCCTTCGGGGCTTGTCCTGGACGGCACGCGGAGTTTTCTTCAACAGCAGCCGCATGTGGTACACACCACGCTTGTTTCGTCGGCTCCTGAATACCTGGTTGCACGTGAGAGCCAGGCAACGCGTTCGGGGTCAAGTACGTGAGCCTCGACTTCCGGTGGGCAGTGAGAGCAGCCAAGACCTCGCCGTGGCCTGTATGATTTCCGAAGGATCTCCCCAGGTCTCTCCAAGTCCAGAGGAGCCAGAGGGGCGTGCGAGCCCGGAGCCAGTGCGGGTCCAGACGGCTGTGAAGTCTGGGGCGCCGTCGCGTCGTCCTCCTCATCTCGCTTCTCCTCAGCCTAGTGGGCCTGTTCCGGAGACCGGGGCTAGACCCCAGGAGCCGGCTGAAGTTCCAGAGGAGCAGGAGGCCTCCCCAATTAAAGTCAACGCTCCTCCGACGGGATCCCCGCAGGCACCTGATGTCTCGGAGGCGCTCGGCAGCCCTCAGGAGCATGGGGCGGAGGAGGAACAGAGGCCCCAGGAACCAGTTGGCCCCGCGGGGAGCCTGGAAGTTGCGCCGGAGATGTCGGCATTGGCACCTGAGGAGGCGGGTCGTGCCGAGGAGGGCTCGGGACCTCAGGCTGCGGCGACTGACGAGAGTCCTGCGGAGGTGGTCCCAGTCGCAGAGGAGGTAGAGCCTGCAATTCAGGCTTCCGCGTCGGCAGCTCCCAGTGAGGACATTCCTCGCTATCCAAGCGGCGACGCGGGGGCTTCGACGGCCGTTCCTACAAGCCGACTGGGCGCGAGTTCTCGACGACGCAGCGGACGCCTGGGAGGTGCAGGATTGCCTCCAGCCGCCAAGGCGAGCAGTTCGAGGGACAAACCCACGGGAACCCCAGGTCGTGTGTTTTGGGTTGCTCGATCTCGAAAACTACCGAACGAAACCGAACAACCCGGTGTGGGATGAAAAGCTCTCTTCAAGGGCTATCTCTCGTCTCTTCGCGGCTTCTCTAGAAGCCATGTTTTCCTAATAAAAGTTATGGGAGAGTTGTTAACAGGTCAATGTTGGGGGAAGGCTATCTTCAAAACGGCAGAAGATACGAAGCTGAGGCCAACACCATTGAAAAGCCCATAAAAAACTATGCTAGAATGTAGTCTCCTCGTCCTCTAACTCGTAGAAACAAGCGAGAACGAGACATCAACATTTTTCGAGCTCGTGCGGGCTCGATCGCATCACCCCCGCACTCACTCGCTTGGAGGGCCTTGCTACAGCCCTCGCCCATCGGTTTGGGCACTTGACCCCATGGGTCGACCCTTAGAGGGCTGAGCCCTTTGGGGCTTGCCGATCGACGGCCTCAGTAGGGCGGGTGGTAGGGGTACCAGCCCTTGACGGCGTAGACCCGGGATCGATCCCCGGCGCCGCGCCGGCGGCATGGAGCTCGCTCAGGCGTCCGCCTCTGACGGCGTAGACCCGGGTTCGAGCCCAGCTGCCAGACATAGGGGGAAAGGGGAGAGATCAGGCGGGTTTTGGCCGATCTTTGGAGGGATGGTTCTCAGGAACCATAATAGCTAGGCTTACCAAAATTTAACACGTTGAAGCTCTTGGCAAGAGCTTCATCGTGCCAGAGTCCTACGGGCTCAAATACAATGAGTGGGGCACAATAGCGTGTTTAGTGTCTCACATGTAGTATATATTACATACATACACAAACACTAAAACACGTATATCTCAGCAAGTATAACAGATACAAGCATGATATTTTAATACAAAAGAGTTCTAGGCTAGTACTAGCTTGTATTAGAGTTTCATGTTCATAAGTGTTATACTTATTTCACAACATGAGGTTAAGTGTTATACATATACATATACATATGGTATAGCATATGCACTTAACACCTTATATCTTCAAAACCATAAAAGATAGCTTAGTAAAAACTTAACACGTTCGAGATCATTACATGATCTCTCTCGTGCCAATGGGGCACATGGGTATAAGTTATACTTATCCCACAATAACTGTACAAAGGTGGTATATAGCAGTATACCACGTGTACTATGTGTAACTACTTACTAACCATGAAGGGTATGCATCTACCAAGACAGTATGAACGATGACTTGAGCAGTCTACTCAGTGAAGGCACGTACTGCTTAGTAGAATACATCACAGCAAGCATGTAATGTATACAGTATACTGGCCAGGTATATACTGTTATGGTGATATACACTTCATAAAGTCGGTATAGCGCACGCCCGGGTGGTGGTATACCTAAGTCACGGGCCTAAATAGGACTGCGTGACGTGAAGCATAACAAGCTTCACAAGAGTCGGTAGGAGCTCGGTACACGACTCAAGCGTTCCGCAAGAGCAAGCTCAGAGTAGTGCTCATGCACGTAACATCCACCGGGGGGTGAAAGAACGGCATTGTCCTCAATGACAACTATTCTTCGACTCCAGTGAGTATCCAGAGTTCTCCCATATCTGGATCCAGAAGCTCCAGACACACACAGGCTTGTCCAATCCACCCATTACACCAGTGGTCCGAGGGCTCGGGACGCAGAGGAGGATAGCTAGCTTTTGGATATCCAATCCTCAGGAAGACCTTTGAGTTTAAGGTACTCCCGAAGCACATCATGCGCATTATTAAGATGTGCAAAAGGTTCCCATGTAGCTTCATAGCGTGGGTAACCTTTCCATTTGACTAGAAATTCATAGTCATTTGGATCCCTAGAAACTACAAGTTGTTGATCGACAGTCAGACGATCTGTCGCTTTGCGTTTGCCATTTTTCACCAACCGATGACGTAGAATGGCTTCTACTTCATACACTGGCGATTGTTCTGATTGGCTATCATCATCATCATTATTCGCATGCGATTGATCGTCGGACTCCGCCGGGGGGCGAAAAGAGTCGGGATGCAGTCGAGGAAATCGCTGCGACTGACGATAGGGATGCAGAAAACCTACATTGATCACTTTATGTTGCCTGAATGAAGAAGGCAAGTCGATTTCATAGGCATTCGGGTTGATGACGCGGAGGACGGCATAGGGACCAAACCAGCGATCATCGAACTTTTTCAAATCAGATGTTGAGGAGGAAGAATGAACTCGAAAGGCTGCTTTTGAGACCAAGACGAGATCACCAGCCTGAAAGGGTGCAGGCTGTTTGCCATCGGCTTGCTTCAACATAAGGTCTCGAGCACGTTGAAGTGATTGTCGAGCCTTATTGAGCACTTTGTTGTGATCATTGAGGAGGGAGTCAACTTTATCATTGCGCGCACTTGCTTCAGTAAAGCAGAAGTCAAGAGGGAGATGAGGATGCGCGTTGTTGACAAGAAAGAAGGGAGAACATCCAGTTGCAGAGTGCGTTGACGAGTTATAAGAGATCTCTGCAAGTGTGAGGAGTGAACTCCAACGACCAGGGGCATAGCGCGCGAAGATGCGAAGGTACTGCTCAAGTGTACGGTTGGTTCGCTCTGTCTGACCGTCTGTCTGCGGGTGATTCGCTGTAGAGAACCGCAGGGTGGTCTGAGCTTGTTCGAAAAGTTCAGTCCAGAAGCTCGAGAGGAATCGAGAGTCACGGTCACTGACAATAGAACGAGGGAACGTGTGGAACCGTACGACGACGTCAAAGAAGAGTTTGGCGAGAGCAGGAGCATCTGCGGTGGTCGTAGTTGGGATAAAGTGAGCCATTTTGGAGAATCGATCGACGACAACGAAGATGGCGTCGAAGGAACTCGAGAGAGGAAGTTGCGTGATGAGATCCATCGAAAGGTCCTGCCATGGCTCTTCAGGAGGCTGGAGAGGCATGATAGTACCATATGGACGTTGATGACGAGGCTTAGCTATCTGGCACGCGGGACAAGATCGGACATAATCCAAGACATCAGCATGGAGACGTAGTCCAACGAAGTGGCGTCTCACATAGATGATCATCTTATGATAGCCTGGGTGACCAGCAAGCGGCGAGTCATGAACTTCACGAAACAACGCTTGACGTAAGTCCGGGTCATCAGGAAGGTAGACGCGAGGAGGCGTCTCACGCGTGACTATCAAATCTCGGTAGAGGGTGTACCGGGAATGATAGGAGTGATTCTTCAGAGCATCGAAGAGGCTTTGGATAGGCGGAGACTTCTTGTAGGCTCGGTGGAAGTCTTCAGTGAGATTTGTATGAGGAATAGAGACAATGTGCGTCGCACAGTGCACGGCCGTCTCGACATCGTTGGGTGCGATGTCGGAGCGGATGGGAAAACGGCTAAGTGCATCGGCAACGACATTTGATTTGCCGGGATGATGCAAAATTTGGTAGTCATACGACTGGAGAGTGATAATCCAACGGATTACACGGTTAGATGCAGTAGTGGAAAGTTTCAAATTCTTAGATGTGAGCATTTGTACGGAAGGTTTGTTATCACAGAGGAGGGTGAAACGGTGATTGCGGAGGTAAGGGCGGAACTCTTTAACAGCCCAAACTACAGCGAGGAGTTCTTTTTCCCACATGCTATAGTTGAGTTGTGCATCAACAAGCATCTTGGAGATGAATGCGACTGGGCGTTCACCATGTTCATGCTTTTGAGAGAGAACAGCGCCTACTGCGTAATCACAAGCATCAGTAGTGAGCAACGTTTCACGTTTGGGATCAAAGATGGCAAGACATTGCGGGTCGGCAATGGCAGCTTTGAGTGTTTCTACGGCTTTAGTATGTTCATCAGTCCAAATGAATTTAGTGTCTTTTTTGGCGAGTGCATGCAATGGACGAGCAATGTGGCTAAAGTGTTTGACGAATTTACGATAGTATCCAATGAGTCCGAGGAAGCTTTGGACTTCACGGAGTGATTTCATCGGTGTACGCCAATGAAGGACAGCATCCATTTTTGTTGGATCAATGGATATAGTGCTATTGGAAATGATATGACCAAGATATTCAACTTGAGTTGTGGCGAAGTCACATTTCTTGAGTTTACAATACCATTTATTATCACGAAGACGGGTCAAAACATTAGACATATGTTCACGATGCATGTTTACATCAGAAGAATAGATCAATATATCATCAAGATATACAATGACAAAAAGATCTAAATAATCATAAAACAATGCATTCATAGCGGTCTGGAAAGTTGCAGGAGCATTAGTAAGACCGAAAGGCATTACAAGGAATTCATAAGTACCATAACGAGAAGTGAAAGCAGTTTTAGGTTCATCACCAGGACGGATAGGGATTTGGTGATAACCTGAGTATAAGTCAAGTTTAGTAAAGAAAGAAGCGTTGACCAAGCGATCATGAAGATCATCAATACGAGGAAGCGGAAAGTTGTTCTTTTCAGTGATATCGTTTAAACCACGATAATCAACGCACATACGCATTGAACCATCTTTTTTCTTAACAAGTAAGACAGGAGCACCAAAAGGGCTAGAAGATGGACGTACGTGGCCAGCGTTGAGATATTCTTCAATTTGACGTTTGGTTTCAGCTAGTTCAGAAGGAGTTTGTCTATAGAGTCGACGAGGAGGAATGACATAGTTAGGGACTAAGTCGATAGCATGATGGAGTCTATCAGAAGGAGGTGGTTCAGGAGGAAGTTCATCAGGGAATACGGAAGGGAACTGCGTGAGAGCATAATTCTTGAATTCATCGGAATGTGACGAGGAAGTCGAAGTTTGGGGGCGAGTAACACAAAGAAGAGGAATAGCAGAGGATGATTTGATTGCACGCTCATATTGAAGGGGAGTGCAAAGTGTATCGTATGTTAAAGCAGTTGAGATCATCTGAGGAATGGGATCAATTGCGAGAGGTTGAAGAGACGAAAGAAGGAAAAGAGAGTTTGAATGCGTGGGGTCAGAATGTACTGACGCATGAGAAGAAGGGAAGGAGATATGATGACAAGTATTGTCAGAAGGACGATAGTAGATTGGGCGTGTCTTAGGTGGATCACGACCAAGTGAGGGAACAAAAGGAGGAACTTGTGGAGGGGGAGAAGGAAAAGGTTGAAGATTACCACAGAGACAATGTGGATGTCTACAAGGAGCATTGAGTTTAGAGAGATTCGTTGGAAGAATGACATGATGACCTTGGGAAGAAGAGAAGATATGTGTATCTTGACAATAGTGAGAGACAAGATTATAATAACGTAAGAAGGGAATACCAAGAAGGATGTCGGGACCATCAGGGATAACTACGAAGTCAGGATTGAAATACAATGTAATATCATCGCCAGTAGGAGTTTTGGCGGGATATCTAAGTGGAAGAGAAATAACTATTGCATTTAATGAATGACGAGAGTTATCGGCCATACGGCATGGCCATGGAGGATTGAGTTCATAAGCTTTTAATGAAAGGCGTTGAGCTAAGGAGCGACTGATGATATTGAGTTGAGCACCAGTATCTAAGATAGCATGAAGTGGGTGATGCTCATAGTAAAGAAGTGCATGATTAAGGCGATTGCCTATAGTGAGACTAACAGGATCAGCAGCAGCAAAGATGGATGCACCAGAGAAATCATATGCCGAATGGTTCGGAGGTGCATTGACAGTACCATCGGCTACTGAAAAGATGAATCATCATTTTGCATATCGTCTTGAGGCGGATATTCATCTTGATCTGCTAATGGGTTGAATTCATCATCATTGTCAAAGTTGACATTATTGAAACGCGGATTGTAATTGTTATTGCCTTGATTATTGCGATTATTACTATTGTTCTGGTTATTACCGTTGTTGCGATTACCATTATTGTTATTGGAATTGTTACGATTGTTTTGATTATTATTATTGAAATTGTTCCTATTACCATTGTTGGAATTACCATTGTTGTTGTTGCGTTGGTTATTATTATTGTTATTACTGTTGTTATTGTTATTGTTATAACGTTGGTTATTGTTACTATTGTTGTTGTTGTTATTGTAATTCTGATTGTTGCGATTGTTGTTGTTATAATTGTTTTTGTTGAAACCATTGTTATTCTTATTGCTTTTGTTGTTCTTATTGTTGTTATTACCATTATTGTTATTGTTTTTGTTACTACGATTATTATTGTTGTTTCGTAGAATGCTGGACAGATTGCGATCTAAGCGTGAGATTGCTGTGGCGAGATCGATCTGTTCAGGCTCTGTACGATGACATTGTGGGAGATGTAAATGACGTGTGTGTCGCCAATAGTTAGAGCGATCACAAGGAAGAATGGAATTTGGATTTGCGTATTGCTGGAGATATGGAATGAGAGAATACCAAGGAATGTTTTGAGCAAGGGAACGAAGACTAGTTGCTTCGTCACGAGCATTTGGATTATGAAATGCAGACATGAAGAAGGAGTCTAAGCGTTCTACAAAAGACATTACTTCAGTCTTGGAAAGACGTGATGGATTCATGCGAGAAAAACTAATTAGATCTTGCATAGTGAACGTAGTTGTTTGACGAAGTGTCAAGAAGGATTCATAATCTAAAGGATCATTTCGAGGTTGGATTGGGACATGATCAGGATTTTGAAGAAAATGGTACGTAGTATTTGCAGCAATGATTTCACGAGGCTGTGACATATTGCTAGTACGGGGAGTAGCAGTATGATGAGGAATCGTAGGTGTTTGATCAACCGAAGGGCGATCGGAACGAGATCGTGCTGGAGGATCCATTGTTGTATCGTGGTGTAAAGCAGGATACGTAGGAGAGGGAACGGTGGTATGGGAAGGGTTTGTAATCGATTGTTGAGTGGGACGTGGCGAAGGTAACGTAATATCAGAGGCGTATGAGTAATAAGAATTGGCAGAGTCAGCCAAACGTTGGATATTAGAAATACATCGAGAAACTGCTGAGTAATCAGTAGGCGGATTCGGTAAAGGAGAAGAAGTAGGGGAAACTAATATGGAAGGGAAGGGAAGAACAGCAAAAAAGGGAATAAGGGGAGGGTCCTTGCCAAAAGTTTCACGGACACGTTGATAGGACTGGTAATATTCTAAAATTTTATCAGGATCACTGAGGGCATTTTGAAGGAAAGGGGTATTGTTGAGAAGTGTGTCATATGTAAGATAAAGGGGATTAAGTCGAGTGGAGGTGCAGTTAAGTGGAAAATCAAATTTAGAAGGACGTAAGGAT
>OMLO01003563.1_pt1 | contig 12846 bp, 10 predicted proteins | sample 1674811 | NCBI WGS metagenome assembly OMLO01 (sample SAMN06265003, study PRJEB25207) | coral metagenome | isolation source: Coral host | place: Mexico:La Bocana,Puerto Morelos, Mexico | collected 2008-11-13
TGAATCCAGCGAAAATTGCAAACAGTACAGCAGAATCCAGTTTGCAAATCTTGTCCTTTCATCTTGTAGTTGCACAGCAACAAACACGAAAATACATCACAAACAAACATAAGTTGAATCCAGCGAAAGATGAAACAGAACAGTTGAATCCAGCGAAAATTTAAGTCTAGATAAGCACAATCCAATCCTAAATCACGCGTTCGCCAAAAGTTTTGTTGAGCCTTTCACTCTAGTGAGAGGACGACGGGAACCTTCGGACGAGTGAAAACAAAATCCTACATCAACAACAAAAGTGCAAGCTGATCCACCACAAGTTGAATCCAGCGAATGTCGAAATCAGCATAGTTGAATCCAGCGAATCGTTTTGACCCAAGCATTGCAAGTCCTCTCGTGGCATCTCCGCCGGATCAAAGAAGAGAACGGCGTGGAAGAGACATTCAATTGTTAACCCAGACACGGACATCTGAACTGGAGAAGAGAAATTCAATCCAGACACGGACATCTGAATTGAAGGAAACACGCACTCAGGCACTTGTTTCCAAAGGCCTCATCACGGGCTCACGAATGTCCACTGCGTAAAGAACTTCTCCATCGCTACCACATCGCACCGGCATCAACGGTTCGGAGGCGTATCATATCGCCCCACATCTCGAGGATGCCATGAGCCTGCGTGCAACAGGGGAAGCAAACATCTGAGCGCAGTGCCCACAAGGAAACCATACTCCGCCTGCAAGGTTAAGACGCCGGTGGCCGTAAAATGCACCACAGCAACCACGAGATCCTTCTTGTCAGCATGCTGATCAGCAATCTTCTGCCAGCGCTTGTCGTAAATGTCAGTCTTCGCAGCCCGTTGCAGTGCCTGACATAGGTGAAATAACTCGAATCACTACGTCCCCACAACAATGATATATCCCTGCCTCCACAGGAGTCGCCTTCAGCCCCCACCGCTTACAGTTAGCCATCGGTTGCACAGGCTCACCTTCTTGCAGCGTCGCATACTTGGAGCCCATCATGCCGACATACACAGTGAGTTTTTTTTTGGACTCGATAGAGAGCAGAAGCAAAGAGGCAGCTTCCATTGTGACAAAAAAACACGTCTGAATCAACTCACGTACAAGTTAAGCTTCAGCCAAAGAAACATCCATCACACTGTTGTGAAACAAGTCGAACTCTAGTACTTGGAATACAACAACACCGCAAGTTGACTTCAGCAAACTACTTGGAAGAATTTCTTGAATCCAGAAAAGTTTTGCTCATCATGAGTCAACACCGCAATTTTGCCGTGAGCCTGCGCTGAAATGTAACAAATGCAAATGTTGAACGCGAGGCAACTCACGACAGCAAAGAAGCTTCCAGGCCAGAAAAATCATCCATTAGCCTTAAAATTTAAACAACATGAAAACACATTTCCAAACAAACACATCACGCAAAATTAACATCTGACTTAGACGCCAACTCATCTCGACACGTACATCTGAATGAGCACCAGGACGACATTCTGCCCCAGAAGAGACCAAAAGCCTGCATTTTGGAAGAATTTATTGAATCCAGCGAAACCTGAAATCAGCACCTTCGAATCCAGCGAAAGTTTTGCTCATCATGAGTCAACACCGCCATTTTGTCATGAGCCTTCACTGGAATTTAACAACTGCAAGTGTCAAACGCAAGGCAACTCACAACATCAAAGAAGCCTCCGGGCCAAAAAACTCATCCATGAGCCTCAGAGCCTGAACAACATGGAAAACACATTTCCAAACAAACATGTCAGGCAGAATTAACATCCAACTTAGACTCCAACTCATAGGGTTGTGCTGGGAAGACTCTGTGGGTGAAGCTTAGACTTTCCCATGGACATGCATGATGAAATTTGGCATGGCATAACATATAGTGAATGGGAAATGATGTATGCATGCTTTTTTTTGGAGGAAGTGCTTAAAAATATGCAGCATAATCATTATACATGCCGACTGGTTCAAAGCAAAGACATCAAAAAAAAAGGAAAACATTAAAAATGGTTGAAATAACAAATACAGTGGGGCCAAATATTGATACATCACCAGAAAACTTGTTGTTGCATTTGTTTTGGAGGAAGAGATAACATGTAAATATGATGCAGTCCTAATTGTTTATCACATAAAAATGAGTATGTCAAAACTATTTTGTGATATCATGATATCCACAACCGGCGCTGATGTGTCTGCACGTCTTCGACGTCTTTTGCCAATCTCGCAGCTGACTGCATTTGGTGAAGAGCAAGTGCTGGCATGTACCCGGGATCAGTGTGGCCCTCAATTGCTTCACATGCAATTCACATGTATGAGGTAGATTATATTATAGTGGGGTCAACACAAAACTGATGATTTAAGTTTTTGGTGATGTATGATTTGCACTGACACTCAAAACCTTCCAGCATTGACATTAAATACATTTCTGAGGCTCTTATCTTTGGCAACCGATGATGCTGCAAAGAGAAGATTAGTGAAGTATCTGAATGGTGATGATGTGGCTGAATTACAGGTATGGGGCCGACATGGGGTTGACGAAATAAATACTGTTTAAAGTTCAGGGAACTACCAACGCATTCTGATTGCATTGTTTGTTGGGATGTAATGCTGGTTGATGTAACTTTTATTCCCATATATTTGAGGTGGCTGGCAATTCGCAGCTATACATCGTTACACATGTACCGCTCGTGCTACAACGTATTGGTTGCATGGTTTCTGGACCGATTGTGCAGCATTGGGATACACTCATTTCCAGACAGATAGCAAAACTTCGGGCAGATGGGACTGATGTTGACATGCTACCCAGTTCTCAGTTATCATCCCCATCATCACAGTCTTTGTCTACATATCATCCAAGCAGTGGTGCGTGTTCGTCTCAGGATGTAGTTCATGTATCTTTCAGTGAAGGCATGTTGCCAATTGACCGTATTGAGGATTCTCAACCCCAGATGACCCAGAATTTAACTATGGTTCCTTTTATTGAATGGAACAACACACAACCATCAAGTGTTGCTGGGGCAGATCATGGTACTGGTGATCCACTTGAAGCTGTCATGCAAATTTTGGGTGAACAAACTCCAATGGCGGTCAATAGCAAGAAGTTCAGTACAATCAAACACCTTGCGTATGAAGACATCAATCATCAGAAGGATGTTTTATCACAAATGGATTTTCCAAAATTAGCAGAATCATGGTTTTCGCAGCTGGAATGTATTCGTATTACTGATGAAGCATTGGTAACTGCACGGAAGGCTTTGAGAACCAAGTCCCAACAAATCCGGCGTTTGCAGGGACAAATAGCAAAACGTACAGAGGAACTTAATATAGCTGTTCATGGTCAATCTTCATCATTGGAAGTTGTACGTACAGGTAGGAGGTTGACATGGAAAACGAGTATGACACTGGGTCTGCGCAAACTCATGTGCATTGTATCGGCGAGTGCATTTCCATTGACAACCCTCATTGACATATCCAGATGGACAATCATCAGGTGCGAGATCAATACATGGGCAACATTATTGGGACGCACACGTGCATGGTACAAGATAGTCAACATGTTGTTGATTGAACTGTGTAGGTATTGGGCACAAGGCAATGATGTATCATTTGATTTGGTACCTGCTGGGGGAGTGCATGACATCAAACGAAAGGATCGTACACCCACACCACCCACACAGCGGCAAACACAAGATGATGCCATTCGTGATGATTTTGGATTGCCGTGTTCCTCTTCATTATTGTCATCCCTCAATATCCCTCACCGTAAAACTGAATCAATCAGATTTAGATTGGATTGGCACAGTGGGCTCGACATTTTGGAGCGGGGATGCTACAAACTCATCCATTTGGAAGAGACAGAAACTACAGGGCTTGGAGGTGAGATCGACCCTACTTGTGAACCGTAGAGCTTTGGGTGATGAATTGTACGATCAAGCATTCAGAATTATGAAATCTATGTCACTTGCTGATAGTCTGAAAGTATCTTTTTTTTTTGGAGAGATTGGAGAGAGATTCATCTCGCACCGAATGATTGTCCATCTGGATATGTCAATATATAATACTTAGAATTTCAGTTTTGCAATTTGTTTTTTAAATTAAAAAACAATGTCAGGAGTTTTGATTCTGCTTGTTTTTTTGTTTGATTTTTGGAGAAGCGACTTTTCTGTGACATAGTGTGTGTTTAAATGTTTGAATGTGTTGTTGTTTAGGTTGTTGGTCCGTTGATTCCAATGATTCAATGGGGCTAGTTTGTGTTTGTGTGTGTGTGTGTCATGTGTGTGTAGAATTGAATTGGGATGACATGGTGCTCCATCCGCATTGTGTAGTTTTGAATATATACATGGAAACTTCTGAAAACACCAATTCCAGCTCAAACAGCAAACATTTTATTGAGATCATTAGGCATCAACATGTTGCTACAATGTTCATACCCAGGTCAGACCTACAAGTTACGGAGGGCTCAGCTGCCGGAAACATTGCAATTGTCTTGCAGCAGTTTTCTATTCATGGGGTACCAGACTGGACCACTTTGGCCGATATGAAACAGTCACTGAGACTATCGACTGTCGACAATTTTATCATTAGCATGTTGTGATATGCGGGGGTCTGGCTTCACACGCTGATAATTCTGAGTTACACAGTTACAAAAGGTAAATGTAAGGTAACTTTGGTACACTCGCAAAATAATATTGGTTCTCAAGTCAGGCAAGCGAAGCCTGTAGTCATGGAGTCATGTAGTGATGTCATGGAACTGAAATGTTCAATGATCAGCACATCCTGTTTTTTTGCTCTGTATGCTGGTAAGTCGTTCTGTATGCTGTTTGGTTTCCATCGGTCGCTCGGGATTCCTTTTCAGCCATCTTGAATCTTGTACATTATTATTTATATCTTTGTATCAAGTAGACTTGATTCAATCAATTGATTCATTGATTTGATTTGATTTGTTTGTGCTACAGTGCCTGAAAAATCGATCCACACTACGTGGGACGGACGCACCAAACATATCATATTCTAAATTCATATCATATAAATGTATATACACATTTATAAACCCCATCACTGGCCCCTCACCCACCGCAAGACCGTTCTTCCGCAAATCTTTTGGACATCCATTAGATTTCTGCTCAGGTGTGGTGATATCAACAATCACTACTTGCACATCTTCTTGAACGTTGGTGACACTGGAGCTGATCAAGCAGCCAGCAGGGGGTTGTTGAGAACGATGTTTGCGAAACGGGCTGACTTCTCCAATATGATGTTTCTGGGTCTAGGATGTCTTAAACATCAATATCATTTGATTACATCGGGCCAGCTCAAATTGACTGATCACATTCTACGTGTCGCTGGTAAGAAGGTGAAATATTTCAGCTCCCTTGCCACTATGTCACATACGTGGAGGGCATATCTAAGTCGCATGAGAAACACATGGTCAAAGTTGCATGGGGGTACCAGAACTGAACAGAACAAAAACATCGTCTTCAAGACACCACCACTGGCTATCGCTGGGCGATGGGCATCCATTGACGGAAACTAGTTTTGTTTAGTGATTTTCAACACTTTTCAACAACGTGTCGAAACGTGATTGTTGAATACAGTCTTGATAATCTTGGTAATTTTGGTTTGTGTTTGGTGTCGAAAACATGGTCTCAAAACGTACCATTGCGATATGTATATAATAATATATTTAGAATGCGTGTGCATAGTTGCATAATGTAGTCAAGTTAGAACACATCAGAACACATCACTCGATGCAATTCGATATATCAAAGATTTCACCATCGCCGAATTTTATCAATGCTGTTGTTATTTGTTTTTGTAGACATGGCCAATGCAAAAAGGAGCTGAAGAATATTATATTGGATGTGGCCTTCAACATGTGTCACAACTGTTCATTGCAACGTTTGAAGGGGAATCCGGGCTATCCACTGGTCAACCGGCCATTGAAGATACCATTTCTGGGGAACAAGATGGGGCAGGAGTTTTGGATGAATTGGCAGTGGATGAAACCAAGGCGTACAAACAGAAAATCAGTAAGTATATTCGATCATCTCTTTCTTGCGTCAAAGAAGCACTCTTTTTTGCAATGATGTTGTTGGGTCACAAGTGCCGGGAACCTTTGTTGCATCACTATCGATTTCTCTGTAAGAAGCTTTCCGATACGCCCATGCATGTGGTTGAATTGGTCACTGGTCAAATCACTACAATTTGTTCTGAATTCGAAGCTCTTCTTGCTTGTACACACGAATGGTCCGGTGACATTACACGAGCTGTTGGGGGCATACATACTTGCCACTCACTGGATGACAATGACCTTATGTATATTACTCTGGGTGGTTTGGCTATCCTCCTGCACAATGCAGCATGTTTTGACAGGCGAATCGTGAAACAATTTGCAAGGTGAGGTGATGTGAGTTCCGTGTTCTACCCAAACAAAAACTTGTTAACAACACCATGTATATCAACTACCGCTACCACTACAATTACGCTTCCTTTACAACCGACTCACTTTAGAGCCTAATAATTTTATGGTTCCCATCAGGTGGCCATGGCCAATCTTCCGATTGATGCAACGTCCACTTCGAGCTTCTCTCACTGAACGCCGTGATGTCGCTCGTCTTCTCCTGGAAGAGGATGACTTATCTTTGGAAGACCTATCCAATAAAATTAGATCAACATGTTTGGGTGAACTGCACTTTATCTCCACCACTGGGAAGTTTCCAATTGGTAGTCAACTACATGCGATTTTGGCATCAATGGCTATCAACATGCGTTTAGATTCGGGATCACTGGAAAGTCTGAACAGTATGGTGAAATCAGCGATGTCTCTAGCCAGCAATACTCGTATGTCACTGGAACTTCTGAGTTCACGAGTAAATTCCAGGAAGTCTTGTACATTATTGACAGGTGGATCTACCAAATTGAAAGATGTACGACCAGTGCTAGAGTCTTTGGCGAAATCCCTCATGTTGCATCAGGGATCAGAAACCGCTGTTTTAACCGACACACACAGATGGACCCCTCCCCTACCAGTCAAAGACATGATGCCAAACACGCCAACAATCTATGATCCAAGCTTGACATTATCGAGTTCGCAGAAATGGGCAGTACAACATCACCGAAAATTGATGAAATGTTTACGTCAATCGGCAAAACATGCAGCTGATTCCAATGACATCGATGCTGTCAGTGTTCTTCAAGCTGTATGTTTCACACCACAGGGTTTCTCCATCTGTATGGGTGATGTGCAATACCAATCTGCTGTTTTTTTGGTCGCTGAAATCACAGCACGAACATGTCAGTTGGTACATGTGATGTGTCATGCATCGTCATCAACTGGTTCACCTTCACTACAACTGCCTACTCGTGATCTTACCTTCAAATCTTCAATTGATATTATTGCTGGGTTACAATCAAGTTTGCAAACCACGCAGAAATCCAAAGTATGTGTTTCTTTGTTATACCTTGGACTGGCTGACACTTGGTATGATTCTGGATCAATCATATTGTCTATCCGTGGGGAAGAGCAATCTCTGTTTGACATTCATTCACGGAAACCCCAGAGAGATAAAACAAACTATTGACTTCGACGCTCCTGCTCCATTGGCGGACGATGACATCGACGATGTGGAAGGGGATGGTGATGCTGAACCTGAGATGATACAGCGGGAGGTAGAGTTCCAGGAAGCTTTGTTTCCAAGCTCAAGTTCAAGTAAAGCAACGGAAGTAAGAACAGTAGATTAATACATAGCATGATATCAATACACTTAGGGCCCATTGCGAGCTAAATGATGTTAATCGCTGGATACTTCAGAACCCATATTGCTAGTGGAATGGAATGGTGTCTTGCGTACGGCGTACATTTGTTTTTTTCTGATTTTTATTTTTAATCATATTCTCATATTCTTGGAAAATTAGATTTGTTCTTCGAACTCGTCACCTAGTAAGGTTGCGCGGAGAGTTGCATGGGGATGAAGATGATTCCGATGATTCTGAAACTGAGAACCTGTTGAAACACGAAGTTGAACACGATCCACAAGAACTTGAGAAATTGAATGCAACATTTGTAGCAACTGCTAATGCACATCAAGAAGAACATGGGTTTTCCAAGCGTGAACATTCAGCAACATCGGATGTCATTGACAGTCGTTCTTTTGGAGATGAACTGGGTGAGTTGCTGCTCCAAGAACTGCGCAACATGAGATGCAGTCCTAGTAACCCTGAAGATGTTCCTTCCGCTCCTCAGACAATTCCACAGGAGGGGTGTTTTGAAACAATCAGTGTTTCAAAGTTCTACTGCGCAATACATGGAATCAAAGTTTTGGAATATTCACCAGGCTTTCTTACAATATAAAGCTATTAGTTTATTGCTCAAAATTCTGCATATATATAATAATTTAAATAAATATATATACACTATATCCTTTGATGTTTTGTAAGGCATAGAGATATATGCGAAAGTTTTAGAGACATAAACGATAGGTAATTCGTTCGTTGTTTCCACCCGAACTTTTCCCCAGGTAAATCTCTCATTGTCATCGATAAATGCTGCTCTGGCTTCATGGTATGATGCTGTGCGTGAGTCGGTATCTGCTATTCAGAACATGAAGAATGACGAATCCTGCAGACTGTATGACCATACAAAAATTGACAGCAGTCTGTCCGTTCAATGTTCTTTGCTGGTCTATGAAAATAGAACAACTGGATCAGTGGAATCGTGTATTGCCTCATCGACTAAGCCTTTCAAAAACCTACAGGGGCGGTGTATCACACTCGATGAAACCAATTCTGTCATTTATCCATCTCGCTTCGTTGAGAAGACGTCCTTTCAGGCGTGTTTCATGCTATTGCCACAAATTGGGGCACGGGTGCGCAAACAAGCACGTGAACAAGTATGCACATGGGTCTTGCGACTTCAAGACATGTGCAACACAGCAACAGAGCGTGGAATGGTAGATGGGGTTGTTACATCACCTAGGTGCGCCGCATGTATATTTCAGTCTGATGGGGCTGACAGTGGTTATGTTGATGCTGATACTTCAAACGATCTTGGGACTGGCTTGTTCAAATGTGCATTGTGCTTGCAAACTTTTCACCGTTTGTGTAGCGACCAAATGGTGAGGAATATACAACGATTCATGGAAACATCAATGGTTGAACCAATGTCCACACACATCGAACCAACAGAAATCCCAGTGTGTTTGATGACTCTAAGCTGCATAGCTCATGGTTTGATCGACTGTTTCAGTGTTCACAATGATATTCGTATTCACCAATCAATGACTCAACGACCCAATGACGTTTGATTGTACTACCAAGGGGATTCAGCCAGTGGATTGATAAAAAAGAAATATGACTATTCAATTCGACTATTGTGACTTTAATTCAACTGCTGACATGGTTGACGGTAAGGATTGGCATGAACGACGATGACACGACGGTGTCATCCATCTTCTCTGGTGGAGAAGGCTTTGCTGCTGCTGCTGACGCGAGGTTGGCTGTGAGCAAACACTTCTTTGATCAGTTCCATAGCGTATTTAAAGTTGTTTGAGTGGCATATTTGTTTGAAGACATCACATACCAAACACTGACACTGACACTGACTTAAACAAAAGTTCAGAACGCGTCGAACAATAGACTATGATTAGTCCATGATTGGCGATGGTTTATTATCCGGCATTCTTCCATGGTGTATCGACCATATTGATTATATTCATATATTATTTATATATATTTTTCTATTCGGTCAATTCGGGTGTGACTAAGACTCATCATGGCCAATATGCAAGAATTCTGATCCAGAATCCAGAATACATCAGTATCATCTGCAAACTTCAATGACGACATATGACATGTAACACCTATTCACAGTTGACAATGAATACTGACGTATACCTTTATCTAAACTCAAAAAGATATATCGCAATTTCGAAATTCGAATGTTTCTGATATGATATGTATCAGCCTAATCTACCCCAAGGACGTCACTCAAGAGCAGACTAGCGGCAACATCTTCGGACGTGCTGTGCTCTTGTTGCTTGCGCTACCTGACTACTGGTTGGGAAGAATCATTATGATTGATTGAGGAGTCTTTCAAGTGGGACATTGAAAAGTGGTGTGGTATGGGATAGTCGTTTGGCAATGGATCGGTCTGTGAAAACTTCGATATGATATCATCATTTGTTCAAAAGAAAAACTTTGCGACTTTGCGACATTGAAACAACCTCTTACAATGATAATCATGAATCATGACCACATCATAGTATTGTTTCATCTTCAAACCGACAACCTGTTATCAATGGCAGGAATGCAGCTAATCGCCTTTCGCCTGCTATTGGAACGACGTGAGACCGTCTGGCTACCCAACTGGAAGTGGTCATGTGGCTGTTGATCCATAATGCATTTATATGGCTGGGACGTTGGATATATGTCTTGTATGTGAGTATATACTAAAATGTTACTTGCATTCACTCATTCAAACCCACCCATCATTAAATGATTGTTTCAGTCTATTAGCTTCGGTATCATATGATGAATGTTGTTCATTGAAACTGTAGCCGTTTTGGTACAACAAGATTCACGAGTGGTGTTCCATTTGCCCGACCGAAACAATGTCAGAATCATTGGTGAGCCCAGAACTTGCAGCTATCGCTGACCAATCCAATTGTTTACCTCCTGATGTTATTGAAGAACGTCGGGAAATGAGGGAATGGTCAGCCAGGGTTGGTTATCTCGGGTGTAGCTCACCAGCCAACCCGACCAAGAAGCAAAAATGGCAGCCACCTTTTACAGTTCTTCCACATGTAGTCACCAATCCAAAGGACCTCTGTCGGCTCATCAGGGGCTTGCAGTACCATGGTTGGAGCTATGAAACAGATCCACTTTGGAATCCAATCAGGGACTACTCACCTGAGGAAAAGATTCAGTATGGTGTTTGTTCCATTGGTTCGACTAAGTCCAAGAATCTGGTCACTATTGGGGTCAATACCGATGAGTCATGTGTGGGAATGAACAGTCAGTCCATGAGCGTGAAACGTCAGTTAGACATCACATCGGACTCGCAATCATCATCAGCTACTTCTCATGATGCTTCTAAGACAGAAGAGACATTGACAGAACAAGGCAAACGACGACGACATGATCAACAAGCCACAGAGCTATGTTAGTCAACACCATATGTCATATGAATATTGAATTGCTATGAATCATTGGTTGATTCGGGTGCGGTGCTGCATCAGCATCACTACTATCCTTTGGTGTGACTGTGAATTGCTATGAATCTTTGGTGGAGTGGAGATTCGTACTAGCCCAACATCAGTTGATTGGCAATGATGACAATCTGATATTCGAAATCAGATTATCAAACGCTCGGGTCAATCAATACATACATATTGTTGTATTGATCATCGATCATATTGTTTGTGAGAAAGGAAACATCATTTGTGATGATGGTAGCAGTGGTGAAGACAAATCAATGTCAGATTTTGTCACCAAATCAAATCACTGCTTACTTTTTCATTTTTGTTCTTAGTTTCTGAGTACAGTCCCGAATCAAACATACCTCAGTATCGAACCATTATTGCACTTGCTGTGTTCTTATACAATATGAAAATAATCTTGCAATATTGATTGGAACAATGCATCATTGATTCGGTTTCTGTACTTTAATTATTTAGTTTGCGGATGCATTATAGCCGACAGTGTTACCAATGACACTGCTTATCCGATTCAGAGAAACATTCGGCAAACCACGACTCGTTGGATTAGCCAGCAGCCGGTTAGCCAGACTTCAAACTGTTTGTGAAAAAAGAATGCGCCAACGGAGTATGGATCAGATCAGTTGGACTACATGCTACATGTGAACTACATGTGTATATGATAATGTGTGTATCTAAAGGTGGCGTACAATCAAATGTGTTTGTGAGCTGAATTCAAATTCAAATTGCAAGCTGATCATATTGAATATCACTGCTACTTCTACTACAAACATTTGGAAATAATTGATATCTTTCATTGCACCGCGCCCACCCAAGGTGTGGACTCTTCATTGCGCCAGCAGCATCGCCAAAGGTGATGTGTCTGAGCCTCAAATTGCCAAGTAGACTATGACGACAAAACTGTGCTTTGATAGCTCAACAAGAAGGTGACACACGTATACAATATTTTAGTTGTTTTTTTTGATATGCTGGACAGATGGTTTACCTAACACATGTAAACAAAAATGAACATAATATATCATAATATATATATTTATGTGTTCCATCTAGTTTCTCATTAGCGATGTGTTTTCCTTTTCATGTACAAACACATACTTGCATATGCAATCACTAAGTGTACATAAACATAGATCAGAATAACATAACTTTGTTGTTTATGAACATCATTTAGGTTTGCATGTTTCCACTAACTATATTATTTTTCACTGTGCATGTGCCCCATATATGTACATTGAATTGAGTAGATACATATATATAGTGATATGTGTTTTTTGACATTGGATATTCACAAGAACAATAATAATATATATGTTGTGAATATATATCAGATTGATTGATTAACAAACAATCAAATATAAATTATATATATATATATATAGTTGAAACACATCAAACCAATCATATGTTCCGTTTAATCCAGAGCATGTCTTTTGGAACAATTTTTAAAATAATCAAATTCTATATGATACATAAACGTTATATATGCAAAGTTTGAATGAATAAAGTAATGCCATCAACGAATCAACAACAATATAATATCGAAACGGGTTAGTCTAGAGAGAAGTCTGCCTAGAGGGGGTGGCTCTAGGGAGGATGTCTGCCTAGAGGGGGGGGCTCTAGGGAAGAGG
>OMLO01003564.1_pt1 | contig 12844 bp, 10 predicted proteins | sample 1674811 | NCBI WGS metagenome assembly OMLO01 (sample SAMN06265003, study PRJEB25207) | coral metagenome | isolation source: Coral host | place: Mexico:La Bocana,Puerto Morelos, Mexico | collected 2008-11-13
GGCGTCTCCATACAAAGGTCTATAAATTTGGGTGGAACACTTTTCCAAATAACGCGCGAAAGAATTACCGCACAGATTTAAATCTTGGCGAGGTTGTTTATATATCAATCATCTTTCATATCCCAGTTTCTTGACTTGATTTTTATTTTAAAATGGTTACGTTTTTTATTTCTGATGGCGTGACACTGCAAACAGTCCGCGTTAGCGTTTCGTTTCCTCGACGGCAAAACCGCGTGGGAGAATGATTGGCAGTAATTAACTAGAGGGCTACTAACAACAATTATTTACTATCACGTTGCATGTTCATCGTGTGAAAGAATAAGGCTGTTTCAGCTTGTTGCTAAAACGACCAGAAACTCAGATTTGGCGGAGAAAACGTAGAGAATAAGTTTTTATGCCGGCTATCGTGAGTCAACAACGACAAACAAGTTTTAATATTGCCGCAATACGTCTTTAAATTACTATTACTGAAAGATCGCATGAAAACATCAGCGAGGACAAATTGTCCGGAGTACCGCAAGCCGCATTTAAACCCCAGACAACAGTACATCCTTTCTACCATCTCTTAGAATTTATTTTTTGATAATAAATTTCCTTTGTTGAGCAGCCTTTTGTCATAGAAATGTAAAGCGTTCAAATACGCAATAAACTGAAAAAATGATGAGCAATTTTGTCATTGCTCGAATGCTATGACCCGGGGGGGGGGGGTACTCCCAGAAAAATTGGGTAGGGCTGTTGGGCCCGCTTCCCAAGACCCTTACCCCATTTACGACCAAAATCTGCGATTTTCCCTACTATTTATGACCTGACCAAAACTTTGATACCTGACTCTTAGATAATTACCCCGTTTCAGACCTGCGTAGCAGGCGTCAACTGGGGTAGAGGAAGGCAAAGCGCGGATGGGCGGAGGGCGTGAAGAAGTAGCTTCTTAAAAAAAAACAAACCGAATTGAAGACTACTATTAAGAGTGCAAAAATCGATACCCTATTGATGACCAAAATGGCGGCAAAACCATACCCTTTGGGGTCACACATACCTATGGCCAAGATAAGAGAGTATCCCCCCGGTGCTATGACAACTAAATGGGCTATTTGAAGCTCTCGCAAATGCTGCGTGTGTGTTCTACTTCAAAAAAAAAGCAACCCTTCGCTTTGAAATGTCAAGAGCGTCCCGAATTTAACAACACTGTCATGATAAATGTCGACTAAAGAATGAAACCCACAACCCACGATGATTGCAATAAACAGAATTAATTATCAAAAACATGCACGGCCAACGGCCAACTAGAACTTAAGCTGTCTAAGAACCGGCGTAATGCCGACATTTAGATAGCGTTGGACCAAACACACACGAACGGAAGTAAAAATAACACTGGTACTTTGTAGAACGTGTGAGGTACATGAAAACATGCTGATAAGAGTAAAGCAACTTCCTAGAATGTTTAGAAGAGAAACGGGTCTCTAAAACAACTCCATAACAGCTTTATTTTTGCGTACGGAAATGTTGCACACCAGTACCAAAATAGCCGTGACTAGAACAGCTTACCTGATTGTTATCGAATATCTGTTTTTGGAAACTAGAGAAACGATTCTAATATGTTTTTCTTGGGACCTGTTTGTTTTCCATGTATTTTCCCTAAGCGAGTAGATTGCCGTAGAAGTGGGAGGCGATCAGCCGTGATTTATTCAAGGGTATCGCTGGATAAAAACGAGATTAGCGATCAGCCGGCTACTACTTCAGAAAGGTCAACCAACGTTCGCGTATCTGATGGAACACACGAGAAATTGGGCGCATAGAGAAGCGCATGAACGGCCGCAAAAATTTCACTAATTACTTAAATTACCCAAACTGTCTGAATAAATTCTTGCAGTTTGCCAACGTCAAGTACTTTATTATCTTGCCACGCGGGTATCCTTTGGTGGCCTGTTTGAAAAGCGATTTAGAAACCTAGTCAAAACATGCGGAAGAACTAAATAACCCAAACTATGACCCACAGCTGGGGGGATGTAAGATTTCAATTTATTTCAAGTGCAAAAAAAAGCTTTCACGATCATACAAAGCTGTGCGGCTCGCTTTCGCCAGGATCTAATTATACGTATGTAAGCAGTTGTTTAAGTTGTAAACCAAGCTTCGCGCGTAGATTTCGCCGAACTTCTTCAAAGGACTAAGAGAAGAGACACGCACGCGCTAAAACATCGATTTCTTGCGAATACAAAGGCTAGAATGTTCGAGATAAGTGATCGCATTGCCATCTTAACACTGTCATTAGGTGCACATTGAATGATACCGATTCCCGCTTTGATCAAAACCATGTTTATCTACACATCTTGAACCTGGCGCAGTAGATAGTAATGTAACAACAGTTAAACAAGTTGCTTGCAAAACGCGTTTGTGTTAATCTGTCTTATCCCGTAGGTTTCCACCCCCCGAAGGGCAATAAATAATTCATAAGCAGTTATATGTAAGCGAGTGTCGACACATACTTTTTGACCTTACCCCAGGCTTCCTATATTACTGTTCTCAAAGACAAACAAGAGCAGAAAATTGCCATAAAGACAGGATGCATCTATCATCACCATTCTTATTTTTATTAAATCGTGCGAGTTTGGACGCGAGCCTGAAAAAATAGATTGTAAAATAAATTACTACGAACATATTTGTCGATATTATTAACGCGAACGCGAACGATGACATAAATTTCTTTTCCTGTAAATACGATTCTGTACAAATTATACGTAAGAATTTGCAAAAGAAAATGTGTTTTTGATTACTAACAAATGACAAATCTGTACGAATATTCGAGAGAATCAAATGAATCATGTGTTTTGTTCATGTGCAAGAATTAAAAAAAGGAAACGAACCTTCGACTTGAAAACGATTTAAAAAAAAAAATATTATGATCTGCAATTTCTATCTTGCTTTTAAATATTGGTTTGTAGAACAAACGATTTGACGTTTGACTAACAAATGTTACAACAATCGAACATCTGGCTGTCCAAACGTTTGCATCGTAAAGAAGAATTCTCACAACGCAACCAGTTATGATAGTTCCTCCTCTGAAACGTTTACAGTCTTGATAAAGTGTTCGGGTGGATCAGTTAGAGGCCTCTTCTTTCACAGGTAAAGCACTTAATGAAATAGAGTTTTTCGCTGATTGTTGAGCGAGGGCAAACCACGGTTGCATGCTTCTAGACGCACTTGAACCGTTCAGTTGTAGTTCCGCTTGCGAGATCACCGCTAAACTATCGCTAGTGTCCAAGACCAGGCTTCCATTTGCAGCTTTGAGGTGCATCTTTAAATGCTTTCTTAGGGAGCTTGGGTGCGTGTAACTTTTCCCACAGCTTGGCACTCGACAGAGGTAGGGTTTATCTGCCGTGTGCACGTGAGAGTGCTTCTTGCGATCGCTCGAGTTGGCGAAACGCCGATTACAACCAGGAAATTCACAGACGAACGGCTTCTCTCCCGTGTGAGTGCGCTTGTGAATCTTGAGGTTTTCCGAGCGCGCAAACGTTTTCCCGCAGTTTGCAAAAGGGCACGAGAATGGCTTTTCTCCAGTGTGAACGCGTATGTGATTGATAAGCTTGTATTTGGCTTTGAACGGCTTGCCGCCCCTGTGACACTCATACCACTTGCAGATGTGTGAGGAGTTACCTTCGCTCCCTCCCACGTGCTCCAAGGAAAGATGCTTCACCAGCTCTTGTATACTTGAAAACACATTAGCACAAGGCACGTTCTGTTGAAGAGTCCATCTGCAAACAAACTCTAGCTTACCTTGTGGTTTTATGTAGCGGAGAAAAGCACCATTAGATGACAACTCCATGGTCGGCACTACACTTGAAGGTGACGGAACAATGCTTGTTTTTACTACATTAAGCGGGCTTGGACGAGGCAAAGCGATGCTTCCTTGGGAAGTCTCCGTTTGAGAGTCGTTACTGCTGTGGCTGGACTCTGACCTCGGTGACGCTTGCACGTTCGAAAGACCAACCGCGTTCGAGAAAGTAGTAACGGCGTGTTGCGCGGCGTCTTGTACGTACGTTTCCGACGGCAGCGGGGCAGGAGCGTTAGAGAAACTCGGAAGGTTGATGGGATGGAGAGCAACATTGCTCGTTGTGAAGATCGTCTGGTGAAACGCAGAAGGGGGCGGTGTAGGGACAACGAGATTCGCAGCCGACGAAGCTGTCACGTCCACAGAGATGGTGTGAGGTGGTAACGATACAGAAGGAAGCGTTACAGTATGTTCACGGCGTAGCAGGAACTCTCTTCCACGGGCAGCCAGCGATGAATATGCAGCTGGGACAGGATAATTGGTCTGCAGGTTAAACGCCCCTTGAGCGCCACCCCCTGATAAAGTGTGAATAAAGTCGTGCGCTCCGCTTCGCAAACCAGTCAAATGCATAGGAGATTCCGCATACGAAAATCCATGTCCCGCGTCTTGAGTCACTTCGGTGTTATCAGCCATCATAGGTCTCTGTAAGCCATACGGAGCAATGGACGGATTATGACTCGTCAAACATTCGAAAATGTTCGGGTAATTCCGAGTCAATGGACCCACTTCCATTTTTCTCTCCTCGTGATCAAAACGCATCGAGCGAAAAGAGTTTCAAATCTGCGCTCTGATAAGAACTGTTGACTTCTAATGAAAACTACATGCGACACTGGAAGCCATTGGGGGTAAATTGACGTTTACCTGCTATTGGCTGGGGTTTCTATCGATTGACAGCACTACAATACAGTCGTCCAATCAGCGAACGTGTTGCGTTATACCCGGCACAAATCTCGAATCATCAAACGAAGGTGGGGTAACTGATAGACTTATGATTTTCAAACGTATAAGCGATTTTAGAGCTGATGGCATTAAGATGAATCAAAACACAACTACAGAAGGTGTAGAAATCCACCGGCAATGAGTTTTCAGGCTTGAGTTAAGCTAAATTACTTGTTTTGCAGCGTCCCAGGGGACCCATGTTATAACTTCCGAAGTAACTTGTTGAAACATCCGACAGTGTCAAACACATGACAAGCAGACCAGCGAGATCAAGAGAAAAACAACAACAGATTTTTTTTCTTGTCTTCAATCAAAAAATTCTACATGCACGGCAATCCACGAAAGCAAACAGCCAAAATCCGCTAACTGAGTTGGCAAAACCTTAACTTTTCAAAAAATGATAAAATAACCTCAGAGTGGGTAAATTGTTCCTTTCAATTTGCAGAGGCGCGTACAACAACAGTTCAATAGAATTATTAACTGTCACAGCCCGGTGTGAATTTTCCAGGCATTATTGATGGTAATTGCTTTAGCCAACTTCCGGTGAGTTTAAAATTTCCGGTCTTTGTTGTCTTGTCATGTTTACTGTGACAATGACACAGTTTTTCTTTACGCCTCCTCGAGCATTCATTTCCTTCGAAGATTTTGGACTACGATGAATACTAAACACGTTACTGTCGAATGTAAACTTCGATTTTATTACTGCTAGTTCCAGCGACCAGAAAAATTTCCGATTTCAGTGACACTGTTTTCTTTCATAGCTTGCTTGTCTTATCTGTCAGCCAAGTAGTAGAAGACGATGCCATTACAATCAGATCTAAAGATATTACTGTAATTTCCGTAGGCTCAAATTCTTTCCAAAAACAAGTAAACGATCTTCACGTATTTTCCGAGGCTTCGCAACTGTTTGGATTGCGTTTTAATCAAAACAACGTCTATCTCCAAAACTGTTGAAGATGTTTGTGTCTTTTGGAGACTAACAGAGATTAAAGCAGTTGGCCCGTGACTGACCTTTACCTCTTGAAAATCAGATCATCCCTCGATAACGGGATAATCAACTTGATATCCCACTGCGGGGTCTGTTAATTTGTCTTGTCCGGACCTGCAGTGCGTGCAGAAAACCTTTTCGCCGTTTATGCGCGAGAAAAACGCAGCCCATTTACTAAATTACGTGATTATTAAAATAAAAAGATTTTTGTTTGGATGTTGCTCTTAACGTCTTCGAGGAAACTCGGACGCGAAATCTTATGCACGTAGACAAACTGACGGCATTTAAAGTGTGAAATTTTTCGTCCTTGACAGAACACATGACTAGGCGCTATATATTTCAAAATTTTTCAGCATCCAAGCACATGACAGATAAAAAAAAATGTTTGGAGTGAGATGAAACAAAATGGTGTAAATGGCTAGTGTTTTGCAAGTACAACGGAAGCTCTCTCACACGGTGAAGGTTCCTATGTCAACTGCGCGAGGTTTTTTCTCCCGTTTGGTTTTTTTTTTTCTCAACTCATTTAAGGAGTGGGCGGAGAAGAAAGCAACGGAAGAACTATGTTTTCCTCATGATGTTTTTCAACCGGAAAAATTCAAAGTTCATCCATTATCGTAACATTTGAGATATCAAAGCCGGCTTCAAAGACAAGAAAAAACAAGAAGACAACGACATAAACAAGAAAACATCATGAGCTTTACAAATTTTTTTTTTCAAAACAACTTGCATCATTTACTCCAAAAACATCTTTTTCCAATTATCTTGCCCTTGCAAGAAAAATCTGGGATGAAAAATAAAAACCTCCCTCGACCACGGAGAATCAATTAGACGAATGAAATTAATATGACATTGAAAAATAGCCTACTAGCGGCGCACGTGAAAATAGACTAACATGTGTTTTGAGCAAAAATTTGACACGGCAAGAAAAGAGATGCGAGAAAGCTTATCCCATTTAGTTCTCACTTCAACCGCCTCATCGACCTTCTCAGGTTTTAAAATACGTTAAGGCATGCATAAAAACCCAAGCATGGGGATTCACCGAATTTCAGCCGGTTGACCCCCACTGAACGTATAGCTATGCATACTAGCTCTACTTTTAACTCTTTTCAGGACGAGCGAAAAAAACAGGAGGAAAAATGGCATGAAATTGGATGATCGAAGAAGAAAGGAAGGCTGGTTTGCAGGTTGGCTGTAGTACTGAGAAGATGTTCAACAACTAAGATATTAAAACTGTAGAGTTATGTCATGCTATGGAAATTGTTCCCGTCGTGTTAAAACTAATCAGATGTTCTCAGCTTTTAAGTTAACTTCAATATAGCAATATCCCGCGGAATTATGTACATCTTATAGTCCTTATATGAAAGAACACTGCTCCACTGTTGAATGAGACGAATTTTCACTTTCTTCAAAACACGATACAAAGCACAATAATTACACAAAAATGTTGTTCAATAACCTTTGTTATTATCGGTTGTTTTTTAAGTGTTTTATTACCCAGTATCCTAGACTTTTAAGAGTATGAACACGTGAATGTAAAGCTTGGCAGAGACCCCTCAGCAAATGGGTCGCAAAAAGATTAAATCTAACTTGTTATTGGCTTCATACGAGATGTCTTAGAAAAGTGAAATTGGCTAAATTTAAATTTCTAATTCATAACAGAGATCCTATAAATGAAATACTGTTGAACCCTGCTATTCCAAACGCTCAGGGGAAACGAAATGGCAGGAGTTTAGCCGATAGTAGATGACTAAATGGCAAATCCACGGGAAATGGTTGCAAAAGTTCGAAATATAACAGAGACTTCAAAAAATCGTGTTCGGATTAGAGGGGTCCAACTGTAAATGTATTTAAGCAGTGTAATGCTGGAGACAGGACAAACAAAATAAAATTGTTCTATATGTACTCTTGCCCTATCTGGAATTTCCCACGCAGACTGTTCGTAGTCTAAAAGTAGCAGATTTCCTCTCACAAAATACTGAATTCCAATGTTCATTTTTTCCACTTCGTTCAATATTTCCCTCTGTTTCTTACTTTCGCATCGACAATTTATTACAACACAAGAAATTGCTTGCAGTCATGAAAATAACGCGTTTAAACAACTAACTTCAATTTTCATTTGTCCAAAGACCTTTCAGTGGAGTCTTTGCAAATAGTTCTTCCAGATCCAAAACAGTGTTTCGAATGTCCGCGTGAATTTCATTCACATCTTTCGTGGCATCAACAACCTGACAACAAACATGTAAAGCAAGTTTAAGAAAACCGCCCAGAAATCACGAGGAGAGTATCCTGTGGCAAGCGTTCAAACCAAGAAGCGGAAACTGTCACACAGACTACGAGGCATTGCACGTTTCCTAGTACAAGAAGAAAGCTAGTCCATACAGGTACTCCCTTCTTGCCCCCCCCCCCCCCCCTCCCCCCCCCCCTTTCGCCTCCCCGGGTTCCTCAGGTCACAAATAGAAATATTTGGTTGTGTGAGAAACAAGTTAGGGAGTGTGAGCCTGTGACAACTCGTACCCGTGCGAATTCCATACCAGTACCAGTATGACAACGTGATTCATTCTGCGTTTACGTCCAAATTGGCTCACGTGAAGCCACCTGCTCCAGTCTGTCACCTACCAAAAGGAAACAAGCTGAAACGAACTGTTGTTTGTTGTTTCTTTGATAACAGTGCGAATTTTCGTACACAGGAACCAAAATTATCCCGACCCGGAACAGCTACCGGACTCATGCAACTAGCAAGGCTTAGCCTATGACTCGTTTTGACAGAGCACTTTGTGTTGGTCTCATGCAAACGAATGCAAAACCACAAAAAGGAATAAGAACTCGTAACGGTATGGAAGTCATACGGGACACAGCTTAACAGACCCTTATAAAAACAACAAGAGCCAATCTCCATATTTTCCTTTCTTTCGCACGCATACGCTAACTCCCCCCCCCCCCCCCCCCCCCAGTGCCCTCTGAAGTCTGTAACAACCAGCTAGGTCGAGGTAAACTTAAACCTGTCTTGGCATTTTCCTTCTTTAGTGAAACATTGTGATTTTGATAAAAGAGATCTTTTGTACCACCATTCTGTTTTTAAAGTATTTTTATTTTTATGACAGTAAGACTCAGAAGAAAGGCAAATGAACGGGGGTAATTTTTCTTTTCTGATTCAGTCTACGTGGTGCATTTCGGTGAATTATAGCCCAATTTTCAAAAATTTCATTTTACGTTGACTTCATCAATTTGTCTCTTTGATAAAATTGCCTATTGAGAAGAACTGAACGTTAAGAGACTTGGATGATTTTTAAATGTTGACAAAATAACATTCTGCTTTTGATAACAGAGTAGGAGACCAAGTATGAACATACATTTGCATTTCATGGATTATGAGCACAATTTATGAACCATGAAATATTTTTCACATATGCAACTGGTTTAAATATGCCAAGGTTAATCGGTAAGAAGTGGGAAATATTGAACGATATTCCCCTTGATACATTTCTCATATTCAAACATTTTAAAACATTTTAAACAAATGAGTATAATTCTTGAATGGTCTCCCCAAAAGAGTGATCTGTACAGACATCTCATAGAGATAACAAACTTACATGTAAAGATGTCCTTACAAGTATCTTATTATAAGTAGAATAGGAATCTTGCCGTATCAAAAGTGGGGTAAATATTGTACTTTTCTGTAAGTAGAGAGACCCTCTTTCAGAAAAAAATTCCCAGGACTTTTCCAGCACTACGATTGATTTTTGAAGGAGTCTAAAAGTCACAACCCTTTTACTTTCAAGATCTCAATGTTAATTCTCCATACTGTGTCCCATACATTTCATATTTTTTACTTGAGTTTAACAGATTTCCATTTCTTTCCAGGACTAGTAGCCTTTTTCCAATCCTGGAAAATGCCACAATAAAATTCCAGGACTTTCCAGGTTTCCCCAAACCCATACAAACTCTGTGTTTTGTATTGTATTACATTGCACAGCATTGTATTGCAAGAAGAGTGAGTACAATGTATTCTGTCATACTCAGTAGGTAAGTATAAGGATTATTTCTAAAAGTAAAGTACTGAAGAAAGTGTAGCAAATTGTAGAAAGTACAGTGATGTTAACAATAAAAAGTAACATGTTTTGTAAATAAAAAAAACCTAAACATCTTCCAGTTGACTTCAGGAAAACATATTAATCTATATTTAACACCAGAAATTATCTATTCCTCTTGGCTAAGTGTTCCTTGATCTTTGCTCTTGGAAAAATGTTTTATTCTCAAAACAGGTATTGTCCAATGAAACGTTTTTATACATATTTTCCCACCAAATGAAGGCAAATATTAAATATATATGCATATGCATTTTATTAGTCCTTGGAAATGTTCTGTTCCTCACAGCTCACATTTTACCCCAAGTTTGACTATTTGATATTGCATAATTCTCAATGGAGATAATGTCCTCAGTAAAATAAATATGGGTTTCAGCCATCTTGACCAAGTGTGAGGTCAAGACGGCTGGATATTGGCCAAGTTCTTGTGGGACAAAGCCCGTATACAGAGCAGGCAAGATAGCTCTATCTTGCCCGCTCGGGTAGCCAATCATGGCGAGAGAATACAGTATAAGCATTGAATATAATAAGTGTTCATATTTCCACACCAAATAGCAGTGACTGTTTAGTTAAGCACTAAACCTGTCATGAAGGTTCTACTGCAGCTGTTCAAATAATTTTTTCCAAGAAGTTTGTGTACAAGACCGAGCAATAGTTTTCACATCATGTCCTTATCTATTGTAGCCTGTGTCACAGCTGCCCTCCCTGAAAGAAAAAATATTATTTTCAGAGAAGGTGGCTGTAACACAGGCTTTATATATCGCGACGCCACAGTACTCACCTTCCAGTCATCACTCCTGAGTTGTTTATAGATATCTGCTACTTTTTCTTGGAATTCAACCTTCTCATACCTTTCCTTACCAAAGGAGCCCCTCTGCTGTGCATCATTTATAGAAATGTCTAAATAGAAAACCACATCTGGATTTGGAAGACCCCGATCAGGATTCTTACACCATGTCACATCAAAACCCTAACAGAAGTAGACAAAGATGAAAAATGAATCAATACTGAACACTTAAGTCCTCTCCATTATTTTGCGCATAACCAAGTTCACTTTGTTGAGGAAAAGGTTGTAGTTATTCATTGTTGTAGATGCAAAAATGAAGTATAATATTGTTTGTCTCACAATGTAGTTATGGTTGACTGCCTGCGCAGCATTATTTATATCACAAAGGTTTGGCTGTAATTGGTGCATTTCAATCCTTTCATTGTTCCGGTGAGTATCTGTTACCTCAGTAGTCCGCTTTCATAGCATAACATTAACAAGGATAGTGGAATTGGAAGCATGGATGCCCATTATCAAAATACACAACAACAGGAGAACGGTACAAAAGCGGACCACAAAGAAAACAGCTACTCGCTGGAAAAATGGGAGGATCGAAATGTATCAATCACAACTGACCTTTGTGATATAAATGATGCCGTGCAATCAGTGAACCTCATCACCTGAAGAAGACTAGCAGTAAGCAGTTGAAACATCAAGATATACATCTCTGGTCATGAGACACATTAATATTCAAGCCCATTTAGTTACATGTAAGACATTTTTTAAATTAAACCAATTCACACTCTGTATATATGGCACTGATATCTGAATGACAATACTTATACATCCCAAGCTTCATATTCATATGAAAAATCATTTGTCTTGAAACAACCACACAAGGCTTACAATGCAAAAAGTATTGTTACCGGTAAGTGTCAATAGAGGTAGCTTTCATGTGAACGGATTTGAAAGTGTTCACACAAGTACGGACATGTCTCCTATCAAATGGAAAGGGAGGAATACATGTGGGTTATTGACCAAGCATGAGGTCAAGATGGCTGTATATTGGCCAAGTCCTTTTTTTACGTGTTTATGGACCGAGACAAAGTCAAGGTCCATTAACAAGCAAAAAAAGCTTGACCGAACAAGCTTGGTCAATAAGGATTTATTATACGGGATAAAACACCAAAACATGATAAATTTTCCTTGCAGGACATAGCCTGTATCCCGAGCAGGCAAGATAGCTCCATCTTGCCCACTCAGGTAGCCAATCACAGCTCAAGATTCAGTTCATCTTGCCCGCTCGTGGAGCTAGTCGTATAATAAAAGGGCTTAGTGGCTTGAGATGCATTTCATTGTGACAATCTGGATCAGGATCAATGATCCAAGATCACTCAGATCATGGTGCATCAAAGGAACTAACTAATACACCCTGGGTAAGTTCCTTCAATGCCTTTGATCTGATGGATCTTAGATCATTTGATCCTGATCCTGATCATCCCTTAGACAAGATACCTTACTACTCTTGTAGTGTCTCTCCACCTAGGTAACATGTTACCATCAAGTTATTGAGTTAAACTGGACTAGCAGCATCCTAACTATAGGGAGTCACAATACTCCTTGTAGCTTTGTGCAATAGACAAGCATCTTTAGAAATAGTCTAAGCATGCAGCTATAGCCACCAAAATCAAACTTCATATGGTGAAACAGCATAATTCGCAAATCTAGTCCTCTAAAAATTATTTACATATGGATAGGTCTCAAACATGTGTATAAAGGAAAAAGCTAATTTAAATAAAATCAGTGTCAACAGCACATCAGCAAACCGTGGCAAATTTTAAACAAGTACCCACCTTAGCTGCAGTAAAAGCTACTCCAGAAAAAGCATAACGATCCACTATCACAAGGGTCCCCTTTTCTAAAAGCTGCTTAATTTTTGGTCTGGGAAACAGTAGAAAATACATGTTACCGGTAAATTATATCCCTTATCTCTACTGGAAAAAGTCTCCACAAAAGTATATTAGTAACTGACCAGAAAAGGTGAGATTCTTCTTGCATGTAAAAGATGACAGGAAGTGGTAATAAGGAAACTAAGTCTTGTACTCAAAGCCTATGCCCCCCCCCCCCCCCCCCCCCCTTTTCTTTTCCTTTTTTTTTTCTCTTTTTTTTTTTTTTTTTTTTTTTTTATTACCTCCTGAACACTGTGGTGGGGCATGTTTTTTTTTTTTTTTTTTTTTTTT
>OMLO01003565.1_pt1 | contig 12843 bp, 9 predicted proteins | sample 1674811 | NCBI WGS metagenome assembly OMLO01 (sample SAMN06265003, study PRJEB25207) | coral metagenome | isolation source: Coral host | place: Mexico:La Bocana,Puerto Morelos, Mexico | collected 2008-11-13
AACTTTGGAACTCATTAGACCTGCACTAAAGGACCTCAAACGTTGTTTAAAAACAATTAACAACCTCCAAAATTGTAGAGTCTTGAACAGACTAATATATTTGTTATGTATGGCTTTATATTTCTTTTAATTAATTTTTTGTATCTTTATTCTGGCAAGCCCAAATCGACGAATAAAGTATGTATGCATGTGTGTTAGGATATTGCCTTTTTGAGGCACTGTTGATTTGAAAATTAATACATATTAGATTAAAACTTACAGGTTTGAAGACACGGGAAAAGTTGGTTTTCGTGTGGTTGCTGTAGTTCTATTTCTGCCAACTAATGCCGCATAGAAAACAAGAACATCAGCGTTGTGATTTTGTCTTGGTTCCCAGATATTCTTAGAACAGAGGTTAAGCAAGGTCGTGGGAGTTTTGTTGAGAAAAAAAGAAGACAAATTGGACCCCCCTTTGAGTTGTTTTAGGTCAAGCCATTGTTCTACCGGTATTTGTTTTCATATTACCCAGCTGCAATCTCATAAAGCTTCCACTAAACACTGACATGTTTTATCGTCTGTGTTTGGGTTTTGCAAGAAGCGCGCGTTTTGGCCGAGTTCTGTGGTGAGTCAATTAAAGGCGATCTCAATGTGGTTGATGTGGTACCCAGGGGATAAAGGTGACACCGCCTCAACTGAATTGCAACGTCCAATTGCATCCTGCAATGAGAGTGGACTCTCGCTGAGTAATTCTAAACCGGTTACAATCTCAGTGATAAAGGAATCAAAGAAACTAAAAGAAATTTGTTAAAGAAATCAGCGGTCAACACTGTACTTTGATTTCGAGATGTCTAGACTGGTGAACTAAGCCGGGGTCAATGCACACGAAATTCATACTATTTTTACTTTTCAGTCTTGCCTTAATCAAAGATAATTAATCGATTGTTTTAAGGTATTCAATGGTTTTAAACACTACGCCTTTAACATGAAAAGCAACTCGGCGAGATATTTTCTTCTCCCAATTAAATGTTTTGCAGGAAAATCAAATCAGCTGAAGAAAGACATTTATTGAGCACGCTTTCTTTGGTTTTAGTCAATTATCACTTGGTCAGTTGCATTTGATAACGGTAAATATTCAAACTTTATTGTGAGGAGTTTGTTTTGATTCATGGTGCACAGCGAGATTTTTAGAAAGTTACGAAAAGTCCGAAAAACCTTTTTACAGCCACCCCTGTCGTGTTACAAATTTCAAATATACTTTGGTCAGTGCTGGTAACTTCAGCTTCAGCTAGCAAACGCATGCACAAAACTAAATAACTAGCGGCGCGTGAGAGCATGCAGTAATGTTTAGATGTTTTGCTTGACTTGAAAAAGCACTCATCATGCCAGCGGAGAACACCATGCTTAACACGCTTATGAACGTGTAAAAGTGATATTTCCCTGCAGGATGTTAAGCTGCAGAGAAAACGTGCGAAAAAACCTAAATAGCCAAATGTTTATCATATGTTGACGCCGGTAATCGGTTGCGCTCGATTTGGTTTGTGATTGAACTTGTGTCAGTTCAGTTTACGTTATTTACTGCACCTGTTGGCTGGCAACAGGAACGGTAGCCAAGATGACGTTATCACTGAATCTCATTTGCGACAGCAGCTGGTTCTTATGTTTTCCTCTGAGAGGAAGTCTTTAAAGGTTGTAACGTTTCTTTTCGTTTTCAGGTTGACTACAGGTTTAATGTTCTGAAACGTTATTGAACACGTAACAAGAAATTAGCGCTTTACCCACTTAAAGGTCTTTGTTTCTCGTTCTCACGGCTCCTACCGCTTGAAGACCTCACGTTTTGTCGTGCCCGTTGGTGCGCACCACCACGTTTACGTCCCACGTACCTCATAAGACCGACTGAAAAGTGATAAAACTTCATTTTGTTAGAAAAAAGACAACTCTTTTGAGCTTTCTTAAATGCAAACTGATTCTCGACAAATCTTTTGGCAGTTAGTTTGAACAAAAAACCAAACGTGACATTCAAATTTGAAAAGTCAATTTCCTTCCTCATCCACACCATCAGTTATCTATACTCCCTTATTAAATACTTATAGTAAAACAAAATAACCATGTTTAAGTATCACAATAAAATAGCAGTTTCCCACAAAGTAAGGACAATATAAGAAATAAAATTCAATAGAAAAAATATTATCTAAGCCCTCTCAAAATCATTCTTTCAAGTGTGCTCATTGAATGTGCAGGTCTCTTATATTGATTACCTGTCTGTATTGCGTGCTCTCTCACACATTTGTGTTTGCTTTCCATGACACTTCTCGACTGATTAGTTCGGAACAAATTCAACGTAAGCCTCGCAACGCGGCAAAGGTAGATATTTTCGATTAGGGTGAAACGAAAATCTTGGGTAGTGCGGGGAAGCAAACTATAACACTACCCGGACTGGTCTTGTGGAATTCTGCTTTCCTTACGCCTTCCTGTTTTTTGTTTTTTTTTTTCACGTTAAAGATCTTTTCTTATATTGATAATGGCGTCGTCAAAACAATCAATACATAAGAAGTGTTTTCTTCCGTTGTTTTTAAGGGAAGTCGTGTCTTACAAACCCAGTGTGCTCCGTATTATTTCAATAGTATCGGACATTTTTTCAGTTTACGTGTCGTTCCTCAATGTACTCGCACTGCTTAAACCAAGGGATTCTTTGTTCGTATTCGCCATCGGCAATCAATTTCCTGTAGTCATTCAAGGCTGTTTGTTACATGTTCTAAGTTAGTGGTTCACTGACTAAATGTCATCTGCTATACTTTAACACAGCTGGATATTGATACATAACACATCATAACGCTTTTTAATTGCACATGGCAGCTGTAAAATATTGCATCTCACTCGTCTTAGTCTCCTTGGCGACGCGTTTGCTAGACACCGTGCAAACGCTACAGCAGATATGGGGGGAAAAAGGACTCAAGGAAATTCGGTGATAAATTAAACGACTACAGGCACATTTTCCAGGAAAATGACACTCCCGAATTGCACAGCTTCCCTGTAGGCATAACAACGACATTTTTCATCAAATATTTCAGTCTTTGTAAATGTCCTCATGCCATATCAAAACAGCTCAATGAAGAGCTAAAACCAAAGACCGGACTGCAGGAAAATGCGGAAATTATGCCAGCAACAGTATTGAAACAGATCAGATGATTGTTTTCGGTGAATACAGTGAATATGACGGATTCTGTACAACTGTCGACAACGCCTAGTCTCTATTTTATATCACTGAGACTTTATCCTAGAGAATCGACCGGCAAAATATACCTCCTCTTCCCTGTTTATTGTATAGCTTATATAATTACCTTGTTTCTGATTGTTGTGATAGTTATATCCATTATTCTTTTCGCCAATTTGCTTCAGATTGTAATGAGAAAGTACGCAGGATACGAATAAATCATTTTAGATTTTCAAACTATACAAAACGTTTTTGCCTAATTTAGGGAGTAAGACATTAGACTGAAATTGTTTTTTCTTCTTCTATTGGGTGTAAACTTAATTGGCATCATATAAAGGGGCCATCTTTCGAAACGTCTGACTTAACTGAACGGATACCTGTTCATACAAATCAAGCTTTTGCGGGGCAATATCGGCCGTTGTGGATAACAACGACAGTCACTCTTTTTTCAGTAAATCGTGATAGAGATAGTTATGATTTTGTTCGACCGTTGTCGATTATCGCCTTGAATCGTTCATATTTACCCTGTGCTTGTCATACGGCATCGAGACGTCTTCGTTCTTAACGCTGACTGCTTCGCGTAATTCAAATCTCGAGCTATCGTTGTTTTCATTGTTTGGTCTAGTTCTCGGACAAGCAAAATTTCAAGAAGCCGTACGTACAGTTTTTCACAATTTTGTCTCCGGTAACTACGGAGACACATGGACACATGGACACTTGGATGCTGCTGGTTTTTACAAGACATTAAAGTTTAAATTCTTCAATACCGCACCGCGCGTTGGATGGTTTACAACACGTGGTCTCTATTGTTAATTTGGAAATAGTTTTACACACTGAAAAGGAGTGATTCTAAAGAGACGGGCTTTTTGTGGGGGCGGGATACGGAAGACTGAGAAATAAATATTCTGTTGCCAGACTTTGAACTCTTTTTCAAAGATAGAAAGAAAGGAGTGAAGTATGCAAAGACAAGGATACATCGCAAGACTGATCTCGAAAGTTCTCGTGCCTCAAACCTGATGAGAAGATAAATACGTTGATAACAATTAAATTTTATCAGTTTTAAGCCGAGTGGTGCCACTACACCGAAGACATTCATTACCATAAAATCTCCATATTTACAGTAGTTGCGCACCCAGATATGCTAAGACATTTGAATTGTCGAGGCTATAGTGATAGTTTCTTTACATGTGATTGAAGACGTGTTTCAGTATAGAAATGTAGCACGGCGTAGCTCCTAGCCCACTGCGTTCGCGACGTGCTCGGATTGTTAGCTTTAATAATCCGAGGCTGATGAATTCCACTGAATAATCAAAACAAATCTTGCGAGCAGTGTTTGACCTTTCCAGCTGCAGGATTTTAGTCTCACTGCGTAATGGTTTTTACCCAGTGTTGCTCCCATAAGAAGACCTTGGTTGAAAGCTCTCAGTTTGTAGCTCATCAATCGCGGTCTGAAGTTTGCTTGTCTTATCAGTGAAGAATCGCAGTAGTATATATTGCGCTTCAGTACGCCTGTCCACTCAGCATACCCACGTGGTTGCAGTACACTATAGCACTTATAATTAACTTAAAACAGCCAAAACGGGCCTTGTCCAGTCTGAAGAGGCTTTGCCTAAGTTTCTGCAGTAACTTTGTCTCTATTTTTTGCAAAGCAATGACAAACCAATAGAATTTTATTATCGCCTTCTTTGGTTTCTGCATAGAATAATCTTGTCATTATCATAATCATTAACATACGGTGCCATCTGTTTCTCCCGTGTCAGCCAGTTGCCCTTTATTACGGCATTTCAAGTAGTCTAGCTAAAAATATCTATCCACTGTGTTTTGTGGTTTTAGGTAAGCCCCATTATGTAACAGTTCGAGCAGTTAACTGCGTTTACTAATGGACAAAAAGGATGTTTAGTTCACATCAGATAACAAGTGTATATAGGAAGTTTAAACGAAAGGCCTTAGTTAAATTAACGCCGCTGCGAATAAGTCATATGGGAGCGTAATTGTACAAAGTTTACATTCCTTAGAAAACTACTAGCTATCTTGTCCATGTAAGTTTATAGGCAAAGTCAAAGGGAAGAGTCCTTGATTCATTATTTAGTGTGCAAATCGTCTTTGTCTCAACTTTGTCCCTACTCATGTTGTACGAACAGATGCATTAGACAGTTACGAATTTGATGTGGAAATGCAATGTAGAAAATCCCGGTCGTCGTATTCCATATGGCGGGCTGAGTACTGTCGAACCTGACATTATTATTTTCGCAGCTATCGTTATTGTCGGTTATCATTAAGCGAGACAGGTGCTGCAGTATGGAGAGAAAAGCCAATACCCCTTAGGCACTCTTCAGCAATTATCTACAGGAGAAACACAATATCGCTATCAAGAAGGATACAAAAAACCCGGGGAGGGCGTGGAAAAGGTTTCGTCTCGCAGAAGCGAGAAGAAATGTAAAGGAATGCTAGTAAGGGACAGCTGTTGGCGTCAGCTGTTATGTGTTCATTTGGCTCAGAACGGCAGACGATGATTGACAATGTATATGTCAGAGTTCTTTTGCTACAAGGAAATAGAGTGAGATGAAGTCTCGTCACTCTAAGACAGCTCCACTTCTCACCTTCGAAGAGCGTTTTCAAAGAACAGTTTCTAACAGAGTCCTGAAATCAATCATCTTTGTCATTTGTTTATTCGTTCCGCGCTGCTCTGGGTGGCAAAGGAAAGCTCATTTGTTCTCGCAGCATGTCGTAAATTGTTCTCGGTGATCTCGCAAATGAAGCCAGTTATCATTAGCCGGGGTTATTGTGATTTGTGTCAGACCCTTGCGGCCTTGTGCTAATTTGTTGCCACGCTGTGGCTGTGGATAAGCCGCGTTATTTGGTTTTGCACGCTCGCGTCAGGGGGTGAACTCGATTAAAAAAAATGCCTCCACCTTGATTGGAAAACGCCGGAATTTTCTACCTTTTTCTTTTCACTAAAACACACTTTCCCGCTCGATACACAAACCATTCTACTTTTTTCACAGTCAGTAGCTGGTTTTAATCTTGCAAAGTTGTTGTTCAGTTATCATTTGGTTAAAAGAGCGAGCTAGCTTTGCGGTCATGTTTCATGTGAATTCGAACACTGGCTAGGCGTTATAACCTATACGTTGTCCCTTTTGTGTTCTTCGCTCAGGCGAGCGATTCGAAAGGCCACCATGTGCTTTATCCTAATTACCAGCGTTTCAACAATGCTCGGTAGTTTCGAGCAACTCTGAGCTGCAAAGCACTTGTAAACAACAAAGGTTACTTGGCAGGACTCCAGTCTAAAGCAATAACACTGGTCCACACTGCTTAAAAAATAACTTGTGCAACTTTAATTTCTCTTTTTACAAATTCCATTATGAGGTATATATATTGAGTTTTCTCTATCTGTTATGACATGAGCACCTGGTATTCAAGTGGTTATCTTTTATTCTACAAATTATTTATAAGGTGCACAGCACTAGTACAATTAGTCTGTTCTCAGACTTACACGGATTACAAGTTATCTTGTTCATGCCGAGCAAATTTAGCTTTTAATAGATGGTAGCTGGGCGTCCAAAACTGCTCAAATCGTTCTTCTGGACAAAGATCTTCAAATTGAACCCTTGAACTGGAACTCGGCAATCTCTTCTTGAAACATAAGAGTTTTTCAACCACTTTTATTTCATTCACCGTAGTGAACGTTTTGAACACTCAGCTTCAATCTACCATTTCGCGCTTTTTAAACTACAATTATTTCAAGTGCATTCGTATTCATATGTTGTGGTATGTACTACTTAGGCTATACCGAATATTCACGAGTTTCTTAGTAGAATCAACTACAAACTCAATTGCCTTTGTGTGTTATGATGTATGGACTCTGTCCTTACTTCAAACCTTCATAAACCCGAAGTTGTTACTTCAATACGCTTGGCCTTGCAAGCATCTGACCCATTACAAAAAAATAGTTCTTCGACCGCGAGCGAAGGAAATTCTTAAAACTCATTGGAGTTCAATTTATTAATTAACTGTTATGTCGATATTTCTAAGGTAAACTACTACTATGAAACATGCAAATTCTGTCGCAGCGACTATAAAATTGTGTTACCGCTTTCTTGTGGTATATTGTTAACCCGTTTCTCTTGACGCATTGCGAGATAATTGAAGTTTGTACCCGGGTTAATTTGCGCATTCAGAATATGCATATTTCACTTTGGCCTCACGCCAGTTACCCAAGCTCAGTTATTAATAACAACTACAGAACATCAAAGATTTTTCTACTCTCAGGAGAAAAACAAAGGCGTCTTAAAAAAACTTACAATTAAAACCTCGACTTTTTTTTCCATTTGATGGAAATGTCAAATGGCTGAATACAGCAGCCAGAAATTCTTTCAATTCGAAACTTTCCTCATAGTATTAGTTGAAAAATATACCGCAATCTACAAAGTTCTACCTAAAAAGCATACAATCAATACAATATCCTCGTTTACGAGAGATTCTATTTACAAATTTTCCGTTAAGGAGATATCACAAATAGCGCTGTGAAAAGAACAGCGAATTCACAAGCCTCTAGACTACAAAATGATTACAACTCTGAAGAGTTCAAAACTTGTTTGCGCGATTGACCTCCAATTGAGAAGAAAAATACATCAGCTCTGCTGGATATTTATAACCTACTTTGCCTTTTTCACTTAGGAAAAGAATCACTTTGTCAACAAACAATGCTGCTCTATTTAACATGATTGAGCTAATTCTATGTACACCTAAGCCAAGCTTATTAAACTTTTTTCTTACAAAAAAAACATACACGAGTAGAAATTGCGCGCTATTAAAAAAATAACCTCGCAAATTCTGTTTTAAAAAATAACGCCAAGTTACTCAGCTTACTCTTTGTCATTCCATTGTAATGAACAGTATCTTACTTGATTTGAATCAGACTAAATCTGAATTAGTTAACATGACCATAAACGTTCGGCAAACTCACAGAGCTTCCAACAAAGGGTGCATCGCTCGGGTATGGAGCGATCTCTGGCAGACGGAGAAGGTAGGAGCTCAACTGCTGAGCAGTAGCAGCGTTCCCTCTGGACAAGGCCTGCAGAAAAGGCAGTAAAACGGCTTAGTCAATTAGTGCGCGCGGTAGGAAACTACTCTACAACACAGAACTATTTTCAATTCCCTCGACACAAAAAGCGTTCATTTGCGCTATTATTATCATTCATAATTTGAATGTTCCGCATGGGCGGTTTTTAATAAAGCGCTAAGTGAAAGGTAATCAAAGGCGCAATGAATGGGGCGCGTGAGTTACCGTAGTAATAGAAATCCAGTTCTGAAAATCGTATTTGTTTTGTAGCAGGGCACGTGTGCCGAAAACTGGCATCAGTAACAATGGTTAAATAGCTTTGCAGAATTTGCTCGCCTACTTGCCCGGAGCTAGAAGTTCAGCACCTAACCGCCAACGCCGAACAGTTCCCGCGCCTCTTAAAACCATGCTACATTAATTCAGTGCGTAGTTACAAACGTGAAATGAAGTTGATTGTCTCTTTAGTAAAGTAACTTGATCTTGCCGCAAGACATGGGTGTAAATTTGATTATTTTTCAAGAAACAAATTGACAGTTTTGATGGCCTGTCACTTAACACAGTTCTGCTTAGACTTTTTGAACCTCCTTTGCACTCTCAACTGTGGCCGAAGGAAGATAAGCGCGCGCCTCACTTTCTAGCGCGCTCAAACGAGCCTTGAAGTGTTCCCATGTGTTCGATCGCATTCTGTTTCCCTTCAATTTACATGTTCAAAAGCACAACAATTTTCACTAAATCGTACCTGTAAATCGTATGCACCCTGTAGCCATTCTACTTGTCGCAATAGGCGTGATTCCCTCTCATGTCTGTTACTCTCATTCAGCACACGCTGCAAGTGTTTGATGTACTCGATGGCTGTGCGTAGGGTCTCCACCTTGGACAGCTTCTTGTTAGCTGGTGTGGTGGGAATGTGCTTGCGTAGGGTGGCAAATCCATCGCTGACTAGTTTCACTCGGTTCCTCTCCCTTTCATTCCTTCGCAGTATCGAGGCATGCTCCTTTTTCAAGCAGTGTGGCGTTCGGCAGCGTGTACGATGCCGGGATGCCGTTGGGCTGGAGCTTGGCGAGCTGCAGTCGCTGCCAGGAGCAGGCGAATGAGATGAAACTGGAGAGTTCAGTGGTGAAGTGGCTGGGGAGTCAAATGTCGAGCTCTCAGACGAGGAAGACGACGGTGAAGGCGAGTCATAATTCAGTTCTGATAAATCGAGATCGTCAAGGTCTGGTAATGGGAAGCTGATATCTTCGGGATCAAACTCGAACTCCATGAGTTTTGCGCAGGGCGGTGACAACGAGTAGGCAGCAGCGCGACGCACTCACTAGCTCACTTCGCTCTCTTACTCGTCTCGCTCCACGCTACACAAGTGCGTGCAAATACTATATTACATGAGACGCGTGGCGGAGCCTATAAAGCGGTTTGTTTTGTTCCTTAGGGACTTCACGCCTGGTTGTTGGGCAGACTTAGCATGTGGGAGGGGCTCTGGAGACATTTAGCACAATGACACGTTAGGCAAACTAACTGCATTGAATGGCCTATGGCTTGTTTTTGTGCCTTTAATCTTCATATGAAAGGGCGGGATTGTCTTGCGCCCTTTTGTGCGTGTCCTGCGCGTGGCTTCGATTATAATTAGTTGGCCAATACAATAGCGGTGCGTGCTGTCGTCAGACCTTTAGAAATCGCTAACAAAGTCAACAAGCGATCCTTCGTGTCGGCTCTATATGCCGATCAATAGTGAGCCAGGCTTTTGTTTTATCCACGTGCCTCATTTCGCAGCTCTCTTGCAGCTAATTCCCCGGGTCGGAGCAAACATTTCAAACCCTACTGCGGCCAATGGGCGGCGGCAAGCTCTAGCCTGGTACACGACACCTCTCAAACCATCCATCATTTTTTTTTTTAGTTTTCGCGGCCCATTGCAGAATGCTTATTCACAAAGTTGCTTATTATTTGCTTATCGCGGGGCTGCCTAAATTTTGTGCGCGATTTCTGATGCATAATTTACAAAGACAAATGACTTTTTCTGCGTGTCTCCAAGGAGAAGGTTGAAGTATGTAAGGTATCTATCTAATCAACAACAATTTTATCGCTCCAAGATAGTTGCTAGCTTGTTTAAGGATTTGTGTGCATTGTTAGAGAAGCTGTTAGTTTGATAAACTGTTTACTATGCAAATCTTTCTTCGTACACAAGAATGACAACTGTTTTCTGTAAGCTCAATCATTTTCCGCTAAACCGTACTGTTCACTCTTCTATTTCTAGGCGGTCTTTTCCGGTGTGATACTAAAATTTCGTTCCCGTGATTCGAAATTAACTCCTATTCGGGCCTCTTTTTTCTTGATCCGAACTTATTTACAGAGAATTTCGACTTTGACAGCATTCCTTCACTGTCGTTTACAAACTGCTGCAAAGTAATGAGACATAAAACTGTTTTATTTCAGTAACAAATATTTGCTTTACAAAGAATTCCTGCCGCTCCTAGTGAACCCCAAGGATGCGGTTAATGAAAGCACTTTCAATGTGGCACGCGAATTCAGCACGAAATTAGCTGCCAAAACGACGCCTCTCGTCTGAGCAATTTAGATTCCGAAAAATGATAATGTTCTTGAGTTTATATCAATTAAAGTGGCGAGCTGGCTTTGAAGTGTGAAGCGAAGCGTGCTGCATGTAAACTAATTACTGTCATCACATATTTAGAATTCAATTTTCTTTTTATTTTCTGGGCGTTTTCTTGCTTTGTCATTCCATCGCGCTTTTTGGAGCCCAAGCGTTGCGTAGAAATTGTGATTCTTCGTGTTCTTGCAGTGGTTGATTTACACAAACAAACAGTTCCATCGCAAGGTTATTATTTGATAATTCTGCTCACACGCGCCAAACGCGTGCCTGAAAGTTTGTCAATGGTAAACTACACCATTGATTTACATTTTCAACTCCGGTTTACACAGAGGCCAGACGCGGATATTGGCGAGCTTCGAGCTTCCTGTTTTCACTTAGCATGATATGCAAATAGCTCAGTTCTCTTGGAAACGCGCACACTTGTGACAATCTTGGCAATGCTATTGAGCCAATCTTAATACTTAGGAGACACCGACTTGTCGGTTTCCAAGTTATGCTTTGGCGAATTTTATTCTTTTTTCTTCTATCTCACGCACTAAACTCGGCGCCGTGTGCAACGCAGAATAAATCCATCATTCGCGACAGTTACAAGTGTGAAACGCTTGGATATTTGACTGTTGCCTAAGCGCATTAACGTAGCGCGTGCACGAACGCTTTTCATCTGCGTGGCTTTCGTCGCAAAGATATCGCGGCACGCGGCTGCACCTCTTGAAATGAACTTCAGACAGTTCAGCTCATCGGCTAATGGCTTGAAGTCGTGAAAGGGTTTTTGGTTTCCGTTTCGACTGATTGTTATTGACATAGGACACGGTTAATTGATTGGCGTTCTTTTAGAGCCACTGAACACATTGATGCTAACAACTGATTTGACAACTGGACTGTTTCCAGTGGCTAATGTAACTTGGCATTCACATTCGCCAGGGCAGAAAATCGTCACCAAAATATGCTCGCATGCTCCAGGAAGCGTAAGTTTCACAGTTAAGGTTTTTACTTTGTCCGCCTATTGAACAGCGACAGGATGTAAATTTGAATCAAGTGCTGCTTGAACGAAGCGTCTTTTGCGGGAGAGATAAGGATATTGCGCTTGCGATAAATGTCTTGCTCGTCACAACCTTTGGCCACGTACCCTTGTTTCTATAATTGAACGTTGAGTGTAAAAGTGACTTCTGAGCAGCTCGCATTTGTTTTGATATTAAGGTTTGTACGTTTCTGTACACACGTGCTAAATATCTCATGGCTGTTTTCCGGTTATAGTTTTAATTATTGAGCACGCGATCAATGGCAAATTACGATTGTTATTTTGCTGATGACCCAGATCCAACCTTAGTTAGTACAACTGACTATGTTTACATTCGGTATTCTTTAACAACAGTTACTTTGAAAATCTTTTACATTAAATATAGAATACTGGCGACTTATTACGAATTGTAAAGCATGATATTTGACACGATATAGTTCTGTACAGCACACAAGATCTGTGCTTTGTGCATCATAAACAAAATTTGGCACAAGGAGTATTTCGGGAACCAACGCCTGTCTTCCCTCGCTTATACGTTGGAATGCCTCGGATCTACATGTGGCGAAACCGCAAGAAAACGTTTCGCGTGGGTCACACTAAAGACTCAACCGAAGCAGAAAACCGCACGTGAAAAGCTTCTGGCGCCCAGGGTACTTAACTGTAGATCTTTCGCAACCTCGCTCTAATATTACGTCACTTAGAAATGCTACCTAGTTACTTCAGCTTTGACTATGTATTTCTACATTTGCTCCAGTTTTAACTGGGTATTTCTACAGTTACTTCAACTTTGACTATGTATTTCTACATTTGTTCCAGTTTTAACTGGGTATTTCTACAGTTACTTCAGCTTTGACTATGTATTTCTATAGTTTCTCCGGTTTTGAGTGCGTATTTCTACTTAACAATTGGTTCATGCTTTAGCGTGCACTATCGAGTTATGGAGCACGCGGGAAGTTTGGAGAGCACGTAAG